>OGYC01000785.1_pt1 | contig 31288 bp, 29 predicted proteins | sample 1576461 | NCBI WGS metagenome assembly OGYC01 (sample SAMEA3541569, study PRJEB24748) | human gut metagenome | biome: human gut; feature: human-associated habitat; material: faeces | place: China | collected 2012 | reverse complement strand
ATCTGAAAGCTATGAAACCGAATATTGCCGGTTGGGAAGCGGACTTCGGTAAGGACGCTTATTCTTTTATAGTGTCGGACAAGGTTTGATACTTTATTAGTCAAGAGGTGCTAAAAGCTTCTCACCAATGGTTCTACCATAGATGACTGCCTTTAAAAAGACTTGACCTAAACTTTAAGTGTCTAAAATAAGTACATTAACTAATTGTAAGAAAATGAATATATTTAAGATTTTAAGTTCATAATAATCTTGGTGATTATTTATGAAAGAACTTATAAAAGATGCAGAGATTTTTGCGATTGGTGGTTTATCTTATGGTGCAATAGAAATTATGTGGCGACATTATACACATTGGACAATGGTTATTACAGGCGGAGTATGCTTTTATACTTTATATAAATTGAGTAAAGGCAAAGAAAAAATGCCTATTTGGAAAAAGTGTTTACTTGGAAGTGCTGTTATAACAACTGCAGAATTTCTTACAGGAATAATAGTAAATATGATATTTGATATGAAAGTGTGGGATTATTCAGGTTTACCACTTAATCTATTTGGTCAGGTTTGTTTGTTTTATAGCTTTTTATGGGCTTTGCTTGCTATACCGATTGATGCTGTATGCAAAGCATTAAGAGAGCGTTTAGAAGCATAAGTTGAATAAATTACTATGAAAGTTATATTAAAATCGCAATTAAAAGTCTGAAAACCCTTTTTAAGTTGGTTTTACAGACTTTTTCTTTTTTCTTAATAAATAAAAAGTCAACGCAAAAAATATATTGAAAGAATCTGCCAATAATGATATAATATATTATATTTGTTTAATATGACCTAATTTTGTGATTGAACTGTTGGGATTTTTCTCGGCAGTATTTATGAGTACGAAAGGAATTTTTATCTATGTTAAGAGAGAACTGTTACAGAACTTTATACTGTGGTGACCTAAGAGAAAGTCATATCGGACAAACTGTCCGTGTTGCTGGTTGGCTCGAAAATATTCGTGACCACGGTGGTGTTATGTTTCTTGATATCCGTGACCAGTATGGCGTTGTTCAGGTTGTTATTCACGATGAGAATATGCTCAAGGGACTTAATAAGGAATGCTCACTTACAGTAAGCGGTTCAGTTGTTAAGCGTGATGAGGAAACTTATAATCCAAAAATCGCAACAGGTACTGTTGAAATTGTTGCCGATACATTGACTGTTCTCGGCAAAGCTCCTGTTGCACTTCCTTTTGAAATTGCTACATCTAAGGAAACAAAGGAAGAAGTTCGTTTGAAGTATCGTTTCCTTGACCTCAGAAATAAGAAGGTTCACGATAATATCGTACTTCGTTCACAGGTTATTTCATTCCTTAGAAATAAGATGACAGAGCTTGGCTTCCTTGAGTTGCAGACACCTATTCTTTCTGCATCTTCACCAGAGGGTGCAAGAGATTATCTTATTCCAAGCCGTAAGCACAAGGGAATGTTTTATGCACTTCCACAAGCTCCTCAGATTTTCAAGCAGCTTTTGATGGTTTCTGGCTTCGATAAGTATTTTCAGGTTGCACCTTGCTTCAGAGATGAGGATGCAAGAGCAGACCGTTCACCAGGTGAATTCTATCAGCTCGATTTTGAAATGGCTTTTGCAGAGCAGGACGATGTTTTTGCAGTAGCAGAAGAAGTCCTTTATGAGACATTCTCTAAGTTTTCAGATAAAGAGGTTTCTAAGCCACCTTTCCGTAGAATCCCATTTGCAGAGGCTATGATAACTTATGGTACAGATAAGCCTGACCTCAGAAACCCACTTCTCATTAAAGATATAAGCGATATGTTTGTTGAAACAGATTTTGCACCATTCAGAGGCAAAACTGTTCGCAGCATCAATGTTCCTAACGCAGCTTCACAGTCAAAAAGCTGGTTCAAGAAGATGGAAGAATTTGCACTTTCTATCGGTATGAAGGGACTTGGTTATGTTAAGGTTCGTGAAGATTTAACATTTGATGGTCCTATTGATAAGTTCCTCAAAGAGGGCGACAGAGAAAAGCTTATCGAAATCAACGACTCTAAGGCTGGAGATGTAATTTACTTTATCGCTGACAGCAAGGAGCTTGCACCAAAGCTTGCAGGACAAATCAGAACAGAGGTTGCAGAGCGTCTTTCACTTATCGACAAGAGCCGTTTTGACCTTTGCTTCATAACAGACTTCCCAATGTATGAGCATGACGAGGATACAGGAGCAGTTATCTTTACACATAACCCATTCTCAATGCCACAGGGCGGTATGGAAGCACTTCTTACAAAAGACCCTTGTGATGTTCTTGCATATCAGTATGATATAGTTTGCAACGGTATAGAGCTTTCATCTGGTGCCGTAAGAAACCACGACCTCGACATTATGGTTAAGGCATTTGAAATTGCAGGATATACAGAAGAAGACTTACAACAGAAATTCTCCTCACTTTACAGAGCATTCAAGTATGGTGCACCACCACACGCTGGTATGGCACCTGGAATCGACAGAATGCTTATGCTCCTTACTGACGAAGAAAACATTAGAGAGGTTATTGCGTTCCCTATGAACAGCAATGCACAAGATGTACTTCTCGGAGCACCAAACGAGGTTACAGAACAGCAATTAAGAGAAATTCATATTAAAATCAGATAATATTGGATATTTTCAGCTCAAAAGAAGGGAGAATGAAAATGGTTGACCGCGAGGAAATTTTGAAGATTGCTACACTAAGTAAGCTTTTTGTTTCTGAGGAAGAATTACCAAAACTTACAACCGATATGGAACAGATGATAGCATTTGCGGATACTATCAATAATGCAGAGGACGCAAGTACGGATTTTGATAATATCAACAATCTTTGCAATGTGCTCAGAGAAGATGAGGTTGTTCCATCTCTTGATAGAGATAAAATTCTCGGAAACGCTAAGGATATTGATGACGGTCATTTCCTTGTTAAAAAGCGTGCATAAATTTTTAGGTGGTGAAGTAATTGAGTTCAAGAGGAAACATAAAAAAATTAGCTGATATGTTAGAGAGCAAGAAAATTTCTTGCACAGAGCTTACACAATCATATATTGACGAAATAGAAAAGAGCAACGGCGAACTTAACGCCTATGTTAAGAAAACTCCTGAGATTGCTTTGGACACTGCGAAAAAGGTCGATGAGAAAATCTCTAAGGGCGAAAAGCTTTCCCCACTTGAGGGTATTCCTATGACTCTCAAGGATAATATTTCAACAGACGGAATTGAAACAACCTGTTGTTCAAAAATCCTCAAGGGCTATGTTCCGATTTACGATGCAACAGTCTGGAATATTCTTAAAAAGCAAAACGCAGTTCTTCTTGGCAAAACCAATATGGACGAATTTGCAATGGGTTCATCTTGCGAAACATCTTGCTTTGGCGGAGCTAAGAACCCTCACAACATAAATCATGTTGCCGGAGGAAGCTCAGGCGGTGCAGCTTCTGCTGTCGGCGGAAATATTGCTGTATATGGCTTGGGTTCTGATACAGGCGGTTCTATCCGTCAGCCTGCAAGCTTTTGCGGTGTTGTAGGTTTAAAGCCAACCTATGGTGCGGTTTCAAGATATGGCTTGATTGCTTATGCTTCAAGTCTTGACCAGATTGGACCTATAACAACTTCTGTTGAGGACGCAGCTATTGTTTTTGATGCAATTTCTGCATATGACAAAATGGACTCAACTTCTCGTGGCAGACAGGGTGCAGCTACTGTTGATACTCTTAATAATTCTATCAAGGGTATGAAAATTGGTATCGCAAAGGAATATATTGAAGGCGTTCGTGACGATGTTCGTGAGGCTGTTATGAATGCAGCAAAGGTTTATGAGTCACTTGGTGCAGAGATTGTTTACTTTGATTTACCAGTTTTGAAGTATGCGCTTCCTGTTTATTATATCCTTGCTTGTGCAGAGGCATCTTCTAACCTTGGCAGATATGATGGCATTCGTTATGGCTTTAAGGCAGAGCATTATGATGATGTAAACGATATGGTTAAGAAAACAAGAAGTGAAGGCTTCGGTGATGAAGTTAAACGCAGAATCCTTCTCGGCACATATGTTTTGAGCTCAGGCTACTATGACGCTTACTATAAAAAGGCTCAGAATCTTAGAGGTACTATTGTAAATGCTTTCAAAGAGGCATTTACAAAGTGCAGTGTAATTCTTGCACCAACTGTTCCTATGACAGCTTTTGAGAATGGTAATGCTATAAGCGACCCTGTCGAAACCTATCTTACTGATATTTGCACAGTTCCTGTAAATATTTGCGGACTTCCTGCTGTTTCTGTTCCATGCGGATTTAACGCAAAGGGTATGCCTATCGGTATGCAGCTTATCGGTGACAGCTTCTCCGAGGCTACTATACTTAATGTGGCACATCAGTATGAAACAGCTGTTCCAGAGGCATTTAGGGCTTCTGATTTTGGCGTAAAGCTATAAGGAGGTTTGCAAATAATGAAATATGAGATGGTTGCGGGTTTTGAAACCCATGTTGAGCTTTCAACAAAGACAAAAATTTTCTGTGGCTGTACAACTCAATTCGGCGGTGACCCTAATACTCACTGCTGTCCGATTTGTATAGGTTTACCAGGTACACTTCCTAAGCTTAATCGTCAGGTTGTCCGTTATGCAGTTATGGCAGGTCTTGCAACAAACTGCACTATTCCTGAAATTGCAAAGATGGACAGAAAGAACTACTGCTATCCTGACCTCCCAAAGGCTTATCAGATTTCACAGTTTGATATGCCATTGTGCGTAGGCGGATATATTCCGCTCTCAAACGGCAGAAAGATTCGTCTTACAAGAATCCATATTGAAGAGGACGCAGGTAAGCTTATTCACCGTCACGGAGATACTCTTGTTGACTATAACAGAGGTGGAGTTCCGCTTATTGAGATTGTTTCCGAGCCTGATATAAGGTCTATTGAGGAAGCAAGAGAATATGTTGAAAAGCTTCAGCTTATTATGAGATATATCGGAGTTTCTGACTGCAAGATGCAGGAAGGCTCTATGAGATGCGATGTTAATATTTCTGTTCGTGAGGTTGGCAGTGATAAGCTTGGCACAAGAACAGAAATCAAGAATATGAACTCAATCAACTTTATTGCAAAGGCTATGGAATATGAGTTTGAGCGTCAGGTTGATATTCTTGAGAACGGCGGTAAGGTTATTCAGGAAACACTTCGCTATGATGATGTTACAAATACTACTTCAAGTATGCGTGGTAAGGAAGATGCAAACGATTACCGTTACTTCCGTGACCCTGACCTTGTTACTATAAGTGTTTCAAGAGAAGAGGTTGAGGAGCTTAAAAATCTTCTTCCTGAACTTCCTGTACAGAAAGCGGAAAGATATGTAAACGAGCTTGGACTTTCTGAAACAGACGCAGCACTTCTTACAAAGTATCGCAAGATTGCTGAGTTTTATGAGGAAGCAAGCGAGGGTACAAAGAATCCTAAAACTGCCGCAAACTTCATTATCGGTCAGATTTTCCGCAGACTTGATACAGAAAGCGATAAGGAAGCTTTTGATATTAAAGTTAGTGCAGAGGATTTGCGTGAGCTTATTAAGCTTATTGATGATGGCAAGATTAAGATGAACCTCGCTAAGAGCACACTCGAAAAAATGCTTGATACAGGCAAAAAGGCAACTGAATTTATTTCAGAAAGCGATATGGGCGGTCTTGATGAAACAACTATGATTTCGCTTTGCGAACAGGCTGTCGAATCTAATCCTAATGCTGTCAGCGATTATAAGAACGGCAAGGAAAAGGCAATTAAATCACTTGTTGGTTTTGTTATGAAAAATTCAAGAGGCAAGGCAGACGCTGTTGCCGCTGAGGCTAAGATAAAAGAGCTTATTGCTAAGGCTTAAAATATTTTAAAATACCGTCACAGGAATGTAGCTGTGACGGTATTTCTGTTGTTATTTGTTTTTGTAGAAGGTCTGCATAAAGCCATCTTTTTTTGTTTCGCTAATGTCACCGCCGATAACCTTCTTATCAAGCACAAGGAGATTTGCAACGATTTTGCTATTACTATCGTAATTAAGAATTTTATATGTATATTTAGTACATTCCTCGCCACTATATTTCGTAAGGTCTAAACCCTGCTGTTTTTGAAGTTCATTATAGCTTGTGTAAACTTCATTAAATTCTGATGGGATTGTAATTTTTTCGGTCTTAGTTGCTTTGCCTGAGGTTTTCCAGCCAAATTGTTCTAAAAATTCAATTCTTCCAGCGTTTCCATCAGCCTCAAGACTGTAAGAACCTTTTTCTCCATTAGCATTTGCTGGAGCGGTTGACAATACAGTTATTCCGATTATGAGCAAAATTACTGCTGCGACAATGGCACTTACTATTATTACAGTCTTTTTCTTAGGCTTTACTGAAACTATGAACATAAAAAACACGCTCCTTTATTTATAAAATAATATGAAATTCCAAACGAAAATATTTCTGAAAATAGCACTAATGGTTACATTTTTTATAATTTTCTGTGTAGCTATTGTATTTAGTACGATTTTAATGTAAAATATAATCTATATAAATATAATAGAGCTAAATATACTCACGAATAGTCGGAGGTAAGTTATGAGTCTAAACGATAATACAGAAAATCAACTTGAAAATGGAGAAACTCAAGAAGTTAATGAGAATATAGTATCATCAGAGATTGAAAACAATATAGAGGATAACCAGAATGATTCTGAAATGATTCCAGCTGATGAAACAAATGCTGAACTCGATGATACCGAAGAAAGCAATGCAGATATTGATGAAGAAAATTCAAGAGCTAAAAAGCACAAAAACAGAACGCTTGTAGTTGCAGCATCTATTTTTGCGGTGACAGCATTATCCTTTGGTGCTTGGTATGCTTTCTTTAATAATGATGTTTCTGGCGTTTGGGCAACTGATGTGGATTTTACAGACAATTCAGGAAATACCAAAACTGCTGTTATGAAATTTGAATTTGGTAATAAAGAAAAAATGAGTTTCTTTGATAATGAGAAATCTTATTTTTCAGATAAAGAGTCTAATTCTCCGAGTGCAAATATGATAAATGGTGGAAGAAGTTGGTCTGGTTGGTATAACAAGACAACCTCTGATGCTAACGAAAATATCTTACAGCTTTATTTCTCAGCATATCAAAGTGCTTATTCCTATAATTACGAAGTTTCTGGTAATATATTTAGTGGCAGAACACTAAAGCTTATTAATGGCGACGAGGTTATGGAATTTACTCAAGCTGACAATAGCTATGCCTTAGACCCTGACGATGACTTTAAGCTTAATAATGGCGTTGTTGGTGAGTGGAACGCTGATGGAAATATAGTATATACATTTACTAAGGACGGAAGATTTTCTGAAGATACTGGGAATTCAAAGACAGAGGGTACTTATAATTTCGGAGAAAGTGATGACGGTTACGACGCTATAATAGTTAAATATATGTATAACGGAGAAGTTAATACAATTACGATTCCGTATCTTTTAAAGGGCGATACAATGACTTTAACTTTCAATGGATATGATGTTGACCTTACTAAAGTTGTTAAATAATGATTTTTCGGAGGAAAAGGTAATGCTTAATCGTGAATGGAAGCAATTTAAAAGTGGTACAGACATAAGAGGAGTTGCAGTTGAATATAAAGAAAATAAGGTTAATCTGACGGATGATGCTGTTCGTGCTATGGCAGGTGGTTTTGTACTTTGGCTTAGCAATAAGGTCGGCAAAAAGCCTATTGAGCTTAAAATCTCTGTTGGACGAGATTCAAGAATTTCTGGTGAACATATACTTGGTCTTTGTGCTGATGTTATGAAAGAAAGTGGAGCAGAGGTTATTGACTGTGGACTTTCAAGTACACCAGCTATGTTTATGACAACTGTTGATTTAGCTTGTGATGGTGCTTTGCAGATTACTGCAAGCCACCACCCATTCTACCGTAACGGACTTAAATTCTTCACAAGAGATGGTGGTCTTGAGGCTGAGGATATAGAAGCAATTCTTCAATTCGCACAAGACGGCAAAACACCTGAGAAAGTTTCATGCGGAACTATTACTAAATATAATTATATGAAGGATTATTCCGCTGGACTTCGTGAAATAATCAAAAAGGCTGTTAATGCAGAAAATTATGATAAGCCACTTGCAGGCTTTAAGATTGTTGTTGATGCTGGAAACGGTGCAGGAGGATTTTATGCTTCTGATGTTTTAGAGCCACTTGGTGCAGATACAGAGGGCAGTGTTTATCTCGAGCCAGACGGTATGTTCCCTAATCATATACCTAACCCTGAAAATGAAGAGGCTATGGCTTCAATCTGTTCAGCAGTTAAGAAAGCTAACGCTGATTTAGGTGTTATATTCGATACTGATGTTGATAGAGGCGGTGCTGTTGATTCAAGCGGAAATGAAATCAACAGAAACAGACTTGTTGCAATCGCAGCAGCTATTGCTCTTGAGGGCAATGAGGGTGGTCTTATTGTAACTGACTCCATTACCTCAAGCGGACTTAAAGATTTTATTGAGAATGAGCTTGGTGGAAAGCATCTCCGTTTTAAGCGTGGATATAAAAATGTAATCAACGAGGCTATCAGACAAAATGAAATGGGTGTAAACTGCCCATTGGCTATCGAAACATCAGGCCATGCAGCTATGAGAGAAAACTATTTTCTTGATGATGGTGCTTATCTTTGCACAAAAATTATCATTAAACTTGCACAGCTTAGAAAAGAAGGAAAAACTCTTGAATCACTTCTCGAAAATCTTGCTGAACCAATAGAAAGCAAGGAAATCAGAATGAATATTCTTACAGAGGATTTCAGGGCATATGGAGAAAAGGTTATCGAAAGCTTGACAAAATATGCTGAGGCACAGCCAGAATTTATTATAGCTCCTGATAATCACGAGGGCATCAGAGTATCTTTTGATAAGAATAATGGCAACGGTTGGTTCTTGCTAAGATTGAGCGTACATGACCCAATTATGCCTATGAACATTGAGAGTAACAGCGTTGGTGGCGTTGAAACAATTCTTAAAAAGTTAGAAGGTTTCTTTAAGGAATTTACTGAGCTTGATTCCTCAGGTATTTCTAAAGCTTTGAAAAGGGGTTGATTAATTGAGCAACAGTAATAAAAATTATAACCGTAGGGCGGGTACTCCATCGCTTATTGTAGGACTGTCGCTCGCAGTTATTGCTGCGGTTATTGCATTGATAGTTTCTTCACAAACAAATAGAAATCAAGAACAAAAGCCTGTTGCGCAGATTTCATCTCAGAATTCATCAGTTGTCAGTACGGCTTCAAGAGCAGAATCAAGCGAAGATTCTAAGAAAGAGGAAGAAACCATTAAGAGAAGTGGTCTTGAGATAAGGTATATTGATGTTGGTCAAGGTAATTCGACTTTAGTTTTACTTCCAGATGGCAAGAATCTTCTTATTGATGCAGGTCCTAAGGAAAGTAGTGATAAGCTTGTAAGCTATCTCAAAAATGAGAAAATTAAAAAAATAGATTATCTTATCGCAACTAATGCTGACGTCAATGATATAGGCGGTATGTCAAGTGTTATAGAAAACTTTGATATAGGCAGAGTTTATGCACCGAATGTAGAAAATATTATCAACTCATACGAAACAGAAAAAAATGTAGCTGAAGTATATAAAAGCTTCACAAATGCACTTTCAGCCAAAAAGCTTATTAAGCTTGATGCAAGTAGTGGAACGCATATTTATTTCTCACTTTCACTTACAGTAGATATAATTTCACCAAATGATAGTGCATATAGCGACTTGAATAACTATTCGACAGCTGTACTTTTAAAATATGGTCAGCAGAAATTTATATTTATGAGTGATGCAGAAAATTATTCTGAACAGGAAATCATTGATAATGGTATAGATGTAACCTCAGATGTTATAATGATTGGCAATCATGGAAGTTCAGCAGCTTCTGGAAAGTCATTTATAAAGGCTGTTGCACCTAAATATGCAATTATTTCTTGTGGTGCAAATAACATTGAGGGTTATCCTCATCAAGAGACACTTAAAACTCTTGAGCAAAATGAAACTAAGGTGTTCCGTACAGATTTAAATGGTACAATCACTCTTAAATCTGATGGTATGAACGAGCTTAGGCTTACGCCTGAAAAGCAGGCTGCAAAAGAAAATTCTACACCTATAAACGAAAGCTCAAGCTCTGAATCCTCAACAGATTCAAGTGCGGAATCTCAAACATCAGGTGATGAATCAGAAAACAGCACAGAAAGTGAAGCTTCTCAAGAAGCAACCGAAGATTCAGCTACAAGTGCGATATAAATAAAAAGAATCGAGGTTAGCAAAAATGCTAACCTCGATTTTATTTATGCTTAGAAATGTATGGTTGAAAGGAGTATACTGAAGATACTTACAACCATAAGTCCTGCAAGAACAAGTGCAACAATTCTTATGATAAGCTTTCGTTTTTTATTATTCATAGTAATTATCCTTTCATTTGTTAGTTATAGTATAACATAAGTTCTGAAATTTTCAAGTCTTTATTGACAAAGAGCGTTATTTGATTAAAAAAGTATATTTGGCTTATGCTTAAAAAAGCTTAAGCAAAGCTTTAATTTTTATAGAAATCATATTAATTAAGTATTATGTATTTATTTGCAAGAAAATGCAAAAGTATTTGCAAAGTTACTTTAAATTTGAATTTATTTATGATATAATTTTATGGAATGACTTTTAATGGTATATTTTTATTTTTTGAGATATTTTTCGTATAGAAGGGTGAATATAGTTTGAAAAACGATAATTTTGAAAAAGGCGAAGATATTATAGCGGGAAGAAATCCTGTTTCAGAAGCACTTAAATCTGGGCGTTCTATCGAAAGAATACTTGTTGCTCACGGAGAAATGAGCGGTTCGGTTAAGGTTATTGTTGCTAAGGCTAAGGAAAAGGGTATTCCAATTAAAGAAGTTGATAGCAGAAAGCTCGATTTTATGTGTGGTAATGCTAACCATCAAGGAATAATTGCTATTGCGGCAGTGAAAGAGTATGTTAGTGTTGATGAAATTCTTAAAATAGCAGAAGAAAAAGGCGAGAAACCTTTTATAATTATACTTGATAACATAGAAGACCCTCATAATCTTGGTGCGATTATCCGTACTGCTGAATGTGCGGGTGCCCATGGTGTTATAATACCAAAACGCAGAGCCGCAGGCTTAACATTCTCTGTTGGCAAAGCTTCTGCTGGTGCATATGAATATATGCCTGTTGCAAGAGTTACAAATATTCCTGCAACTATTGATGAGCTTAAAGAAAAAGGACTTTGGATATACGGTGCTGATATGGACGGAGAAACCTATTGCACGAGTGACCTCAAATGTGCGTGTGCTTTAGTAATAGGTTCTGAAGGCAAGGGCTTACAAAGACTTGTTAAAGAAAAATGCGATGTTATATTGTCCTTGCCTATGCTCGGAAAAATTAATTCTCTTAACGCGTCTGTTGCTGCTGGTGTTTTGATGTATGAGTTTACTCGTCAGCGACTTGAAATAAAAGCTAAATAAGGGGGAATTTCAATGGCAGAGAAAAAAAGAACTTCAGATAGCTCAGAAGATAAAGTTCTTGATGATATGACCAATGATTTCGACGATGTTTTTAGCGAAATTAAAGATAAAAATGATGTTGAATCAAAGAAAAATCAATTAGAGGAAGAGTCTGCAATTCGTGGAATTTTCGGACGCATAAAAAAGAAAAATAGTAATCAAAAAAATTCTCTGTCCGAAACTGAAAAGAAGACATCTTCTATGAATCTTAGCGACAGTCAAGAAATTCTTGACCTTAGCAAGGAGGTTACAGATAGTGCAAAAGAGGAAGCGGTAGTTGTTGTTAAGGCTGAAGAAGAATCAAATGGCGTTACAACTATTACTATGAAAATTCCTAAGATTACTGATGAAAAGCTTGCTGAAATTATTGCGGAACAAAAGCAAGCTGATATGACAAAGAAAAAAGTTGAAGATAAACCAAAAGAAGATGTTCAAACTGAGAAAAAAAGTTCGGAAACCAAGAATCAAGATTTAAATAGTGAAGTAGATGATATTGCTAATACTCAAAAACAAGCTGAACATAAAATTGAATTAAAAGAAAAGGAAAACGAATTTTCAGAAGATTTGTCTCAAGGAGCAGATAAAAAGCCAAGCTTTAAATCAAAGTTTTCTAAATTTCTTTCTACTGCAAAGGAAAAAGCATTATATTATCTCGGTTTTGAAGATGATGAAGAATACGATGACGATGTTATATTCAGTACAAGTAGTGGTGTAGAGCGTTTGAAAAATGCTAATCCACTTGATTTTGATGAGGAATATAAGGAAAATATTGTTTATCAAGCGCCTGATGATGAGAAAAAAGATAATAAACCAGATTTGCTAAAAATTGCTGCACAGAACACAACTATAAATACCGATTTTAATTTAACTGAAGATAAATCAAAAGAAACTAAAATAGAATCTGAAGAAAAGCCTGTTAAAACAGAAACTAAGTCGGAGGTTGAAGGAAAGCCTGTTGAAGCAGAAACTAAGTCGGAGGTTGAGGAAAAGCCTGTTGAAGCAGAAACTAAGTCGGAGGTTGAAGAAAAGCCTGTTGAAGCAGAAACTAAGTCGGAAGTTGAAGAAAAGCCTGTTGAAACAGAAACTAAATCGGAAGTTGAAGAAAAGCCTGTTGAAACAGAAACTAAATCGGAAATTGAAGAAAAGCCTGTTGAAACAGAAACTAAGTCGAAAATTGACAAAAAACCTATAACAGCTGAAATTAAGTCGGATACAAAAGTATATAAGAAGAAAACTGATGATGAATTAACTTTTGACGAAATTCTTGCAGAAGAAAAGCGAAATAGAATTTCAATAGATATTGCACTTGATGACGATGAATCGAATGAAGATATTTCAAATTCACCGCTTTCAGACCAGCTTGATTTTTCTATTCTTTCAGAGCAAATTGCAGGTGACGCTCTAAGAGAACCACGCAGGTCTAAAAAGCCAAGGACTGAGAAGCCAATTAAATCGGAAGAAACTGCCAAATCAGTTGAAGTAGAAACTAAAGAAGAAACTAAAGAAGAAACTAAAGAAGAAACTAAAGAAGAAACTACAAAGCCAGCTGAAATAGAAATTAAATCTGCTGAAGATGATATTAACTTTGAATCAGTTGCAAAACAAATAATGGCTGATACTAAGGTTGAAAAAACAGTATCAAAACCTATTCAAAGTGAAGTTAAAAACGATGATTTCGATTTCGATAGTCCTTTCATTCAAATAATTGATATGCCAGTTAAAAAGCATATTGAGGAAAAGACTGAACCAGTAAAGCAAGCGGTTGTCGAGGAAAAGACTGAACCAGTAAAGCAAGCAGTTGTCGAGGAGAAGGCTGAACCAGTTAAGCAAGCGGTTGTCGAGGAAAAGACTGAACCAGTAAAGCAAGCAGTTGCCGAGGAAAAGGCTGAACCAGTAAAGCAAGCAGTTGCCGAGGAAAAGGCTGAACCAGTCAAGCAGGCAGTTGCCGAGGAAAAGACTGAACCAGTCAAGCAAGCAGTTGCCGAGGAAAAGACTGAACCAGTCAAGCAAGCAGTTGTTGAGGAAAAGACTGAACCAGTCAAGCAAGCGGTTGTCGAGGAAAAGGCAGAACCAGTTAAGCAAGCGGTTGTCGAGGAAAAGGCAGAACCAGTCAAGCAAGCGGTTGCCGAGGAAAAGGCTGAACCAGTCGAACAAGCGGTTGCCGAGGAAAAGATTGAACCAGTTAAGCAAGCGGTTGTTGAGGAGAAGGCAGAATCAGTCAAGCAAGCAGTTGCCGAGGAAAAGATTGAACCAGTAAAGCAAGCGGTTGCCGAGGAAAAGGCTGAACCAGTTAAGCAAGCAGTTGCCGAGGTAAAGGCTGAAGATAGCGAGAATCCTTTCGTCAGAATTGTTGATAGAGTAAAGTCTAAACAGAAATCAAGCGAACCAGTAGTTCAGCAAAAGCAATTTAATCCTATTATTATAGAAGATGAAAAGCTTATTCAGGAATTTAAGCTTGATTTTGCAAAGGATAATATACCTAAAACTCTGCTTACATATAGTCGTCCATCAGAAAAAAATAATTTTGTAGTTATGGCGGGTAAGTTTACTAAAACGGTAAGAAGTGAATATCGTGCATATAAATACAAACCAAGGTCGCCTGAACCACCTACACCACCTGATGATAAGCAAAATCCACCAAGGTCTGAACAGTCAAAACAGTTAGAACAGAAGAAAAAAAATGATGAGAGCGGAAAAACTTCTGTTTTTGGTGAATTTTCATTTAAAAAGCTTAAAAAAAATCCTGAGCCAGAACAAAAAGCTACTGCAAAGGTTGAATCAGAACAAAAAGCTCAACCACAACAAGAACAAAAACATACATCAGTAGTTAAACCTATTCATAAGCAAGAGGTGCAACAAACAAAGGCAGAAGAAACACCCAAGGTGAAAATTCCAAAGCCTAAAATGCCGACAGTACCACCTGCGGTTAAGATGGCTGTTCCGAGTTTTATTCGTAAAAAACAGCGTCCTGAAATAATGCCTGATATAAAGGAAAAAAAAGAAGCTGTTCAGCCTGAGCCAGAAAAAACTACAAAGCCAAAGACCGAAAAGAAAAAAAATAATAAGGCATCTGAGGCTAAAAAAGCTATAAAAAAGAAAACTCAAATGTTAAAGCTTTTTAGTGATGATGAAGATTTTGACATTGATGATATTGATTCCAATGGAGAAAATCGAGAAATTGAAGAATATTCAAGTAAGAATGATGAGAGGGAAATTCGTTCAGAGATAAATAACAATTATCGTAAGCTTACATTCCGTTCAATAATTGTTGCGATAGGACTTGTCTTTTCAATAACATTAGATATACTTGTTGGTGTTATAAGCGAAACCTTTATGAGTATGCCTTTTGGCTGGCTTTTAGTTGCGTTTTTAAATGCCATAATCTTGTGTGTATGTGTAGTGGCTTGTTATGTTCCGATAATAAATGGACTAATACCACTAAGGCATTTCAAGGCCAATTCTGATACAAGCCTTGCAGTTGCATCTTTCGCAGGAATACTTCAAGCCTTTGTATCGTTTTTCTCTCCACAAAGCTTTATAAATGGTTATCTGCATTACTATACAACACTTGTGATTCTTGGACTTTTGCTTAATTGTATAGGTAGAATGCTGATAATTACTCGTGTACATGATAACTTTAAGTTTATTATGAAAAATCCTGAGCTTTATGCGGGCAAGATTTATACAGATGAAAGAAATGCAAAGAGAATGTTTATGGGAGCACCTCTTAATAAACCCCTTATTGCATATAGAAAGAAGACAAAATTCCTGAGTAATTTCTTACAGCTTTCATATGCACCTGACCCAAGCGAAAATATTGCTTCCAAGATTGCACCGATTACCTCTGTTGTAGCTATTGTTGCAGCCTTATTTTATGCGTTTATTGGAGGGGGAGTTGCAGAGGGTGCAAGTGCATTCGCACTTTTTGCAATAATACTTACACCTGTTTGTCAGCTCGTAGCTGTCAACCTTCCAATTAAAAAGCTCTGCTCAGCAGTTGTTAAAAAAGGGTCTATGGTTACAAGCTATGAATCAGTAAAGCAATTCTGTGATACAAACGCTATTATTGTAGATGCAAATGATTTATATCCATCAGGAACTGTTACAATGAGCGGAATAAAAACCTTTAGCGGAAGTAAGGTAGATGACGCTATTCGTGGTGCGGCAGCGGTTATGTTTGCAGTTAAAGCACCTATGTCGAGTATGTTCGATAATATTATCAAGAGTAAGAGAGATACATTACCTCATGTTGAAAGTGTTATCTATGAGGACGGTCTTGGACTTGTTGGTTGGGTAGCTGGTCAAAGAATACTTCTCGGAAACCGCAGGCTTCTTGAAGCTCACGGAATTAAAGTGCCATCTGTTGAATATGAAAAGAAGTATACAGATAAGAGCAAGCAAGCGGTTTATTTATCACTTGGCGGAGAGCTTGTTGCAATGTTTATAGTTACTTATAAGGGTAGCTCATATATCGCTGAGGAGCTTAGAAATCTCGAACAGAATGGTGTTACTATTCTTGTGAGAACGATTGATTCTAATATAACTCAAGATAGAATTGCAGAAGATTTTGGTGTTTTCTATCGTTCAGTTAAGATATTGCCCACAGGTTTGGGAAATATAACTAAGGAAATGACAGATACACCTGATGAAGAAACTCGTGCATATATTGCAACAAAGGGTGGAATACAGTCATTCGCAAGAGCAATTTCGGGCTGTATAAGAATTAAATCAAATGTTACACTTTCAATTTTCTTGCAAATGGCAGGAATTATTTTAGGTTTTGTTCTTGTTGGTGTAATTACATTTATATCAGGAATTGCAAGACTTAATATCCTTGAATTGCTGATTATGTATGTTTTCTGCATAATAGTAGGTATAGTTGCACCGACTATACGAAAACCATAAAAACTCTGAAAAGGAATGATTGATAATGAAGATTGCACCATCAATGCTTTCTTGTGATTTCGCTAAAATGGGAGATGAATTAATCAGAATAGATAAGGGTGGAGCAGATTGGATTCATCTTGATGTTATGGACGGACATTTTGTTCCTAATATTACAATAGGCCCTGCGATAGTATCTGCACTTCGCCAATATTCCAAGCTTCCTTTTGATGTTCACCTTATGATTGATTATCCTCTTGATTATATAGAGCAGTTTGCTAAAGCGGGAGCGGATATAATTACCTTCCATATTGAAGCAAAATCTGATATTCAAGCAACTATTGATAAGATTAAGTCCCTTGGGGTAAAACCTGGACTTGTAATAAAGCCAAAGACATCTGCTGAGGAAGTATTCCCTTACTTAGAACAGGTTGATTTGATACTTGTTATGACAGTAGAGCCTGGTTTTGGCGGACAAAGCTTTATGGCAGATATGCTTCCGAAAGTTACTGCTATAAAAGAAAAAGCCAAAGAATTGGGCAAAGATATGCTTGTAGAAATTGATGGTGGAGTTAATGATAAAACAATTTCTCAGGCTGCTAAGTTTGGTGTTGATGTTTGCGTATCAGGAACAGGCGTTTTCAAAGCATCTGACGCAAAGGAAGCTATTGATAATTTAAAGCGTTTATCTGAAGTTTAATAGCAAAAAGCCGTCCTACCTATAAAGGACGGCTTTATTTTATAGTGTTCGTTTGCTGTATTCTGTTTCAATAATCTCGCAGATTTCCTCTGGTGTTTCTTTGCAGCCATTATTAAGCTACATCTTTATAGTATCTGTAATTACACTTTATAGGCTTAAATAAGAAAAATATTATTAACTGAATTAGAAATATACATTAATTATGTGCATATAATGAATAATGGAGGTTCACAGCTTTTTGCATAGGAGGGGCAATATGACTTGCAGAATAACCGACCTTAGATGTAAAGAAGTTATAAATGGCAAGGACGGTTGTAGACTTGGTTGTGTTGATGATGTTGAAATAGATACTAAAAATGCTAAGCTTGTAGCAATCATAATCTTTGGCAGACCGAAATGCTTCGGACTTTTCGGCAGGGAAGAGGATATAGTTATATTATGGAATAACATAGAGCTTATAGGCGAGGATACTATAATTGTCACGAATGTTCAGCGTCCATATAAGAAAAAAAGAATGAAGCTGCCATTTTTTAAGTAACTATGCTGTCTGAAAACACATAAATTTTCAAAAAAGACTTGCATTATCTGAAAATATGTGTTAAAATATTCGAGCAAAACACACGCAGACTCTTTTATATGGTTTCGGTGCATTTCATTCCGAGGTGTTTGTCATATATGATTCTGCGGAGGTTTAAAACCAAAAGGAGGACAAAACAATGTCAGTAGTATCTATGAAACAGCTTCTTGAAGCAGGTGTACATTTTGGTCACCAGACAAGAAGATGGAACCCGAAGATGGCTAAGTATATCTTCACAGAGAGAAACGGTATCTATATTATCGATCTCCAGAAAACAGTTAAGAAGCTTGAGGAAGCTTATAACTTCGTTCGTGACCTTTCCGTAGAGGGCAAGTCAGTTCTCTTCGTAGGCACAAAGAAGCAGGCTCAGGATTCCGTTAAGGAAGAGGCAGAGCGTGCAGGTGCTTACTATGTTAACGCAAGATGGCTCGGCGGTATGCTCACAAACTTCACAACAATTCGTACAAGAATTGAAAGACTTAAGCAGCTCCGTACAATGGAAGAAGACGGTACATTCGAACTCCTTCCAAAGAAGGAAGTTGTTAAGCTCAACCTTGAGATTGAAAAGCTCGAGAAGTTCCTCGGCGGTATCAAGGACATGAAGGAAATTCCTGGTGCTCTCTTCATCATCGACCCACGCAAGGAAAGAATCGCTGTTGCAGAAGCTAAGAAGCTTGGTATTCCGATAGTTGCTATCGTTGATACAAACTGCGACCCTGATGAAGTTGATTATGTTATCCCTGGTAATGACGATGCTATTCGTGCAGTTAAGCTCATTTCTTCTGCTATTGCTAACGCTATTATCGAAGGCAACGAGGGCAGAATGGGTGCAGCAGCTGCTGAAGCAGACGAAGCTGAAGAAGCAGCAGAGTAATTCAATAATATAAAATTAAAATACCCACGCTATGCTCGTGGGTATTTTTCAAGATAATGAAAATTTATAAAATGGAGGAAAATTATTATGGCATTTACAGCACAAGATGTAAAAACTCTTAGAGAAAAAACAGGCTGTGGTATGATGGACTGCAAGAAGGCTCTCACACAGGCTGACGGCAATATGGACGCTGCTATTGATATTCTTAGAGAGCAGGGTCTTGCAAAGCAGGCTAAGAAAGCTTCAAGAATCGCAGCTGAGGGTGTAGCTTATGCAGCTACAAACGCAGACGCTACTGTTGGTGTTGTTGTTGAAATCAACTCCGAAACAGACTTCGTTGCTAAGAACGATGACTTCATGAGCTTTGTTAAGACAGTTGCCGATACAATCATCGAGAAGAACCCTGCTGATGTTGACGCTCTTCTCGCAGAAAAGGCTGCTGATTCTGATATGACAGTTGCTGAACTTCTCCAAGAGAAGGTTCTTACAATCGGCGAGAACATCAAGATTCGTCGTTTTGCTCGTTATGAGGGTGCTGTTGCAACTTATATCCACGCAGGCGGTAAGATTGGTGTTATGGTTAACTTTGAAACAGATGTTGCAGGCAAGAAAGGCTTTGCTGAATATGGCAAGGACATTGCTATGCAGATTGCTGCGGTTAACCCATCATACCTCCAGAAGTCCGATGTACCTGATGAGGTTATCGAGCATGAAAAGGCTATTATGACAGAGCAGGTTATCAATGAGGGTAAGCCAGAGGCTATCGCTCAGAAGATTGTTCTTGGCAAGATTGGCAAGTATTATGAGGAAAACTGCCTCGTAAATCAGGCTTTTGTTAAGGATAACAAGATGACTGTTGAGCAGTATACAGCTAAGGTTGCTAAGGATCTCGGCGGCAGCATTAAGATTCTTGGCTTTGTTCGCTTTGAGAAGGGCGAAGGCCTTGAGAAGAGAAGCGACAACCTTGCTGATGAGGTTGCTAAGCAGCTCGCAGAATCTTCTAAATAATTAAATTTTAGCCGAAAGGCTCTATATAAAGAGGAGAATTCATACTATGGGTTCTCCTCTTTTTGTACTTTTTTACCATATTTTGTGATGAAGATAAAGTAAATAATTAAAATGCTTGTTAGGATTGACGAAATATGCTATAATTAATTTACTGAAAAATTTTCTTTAAGAGAGGGAAAATAACAATGTTAACAGATATTGAAATCGCACAGCAGACTAAACTCAGACCTATAAAAGATGTTGCTAAAGATATAGGAATTACCGAAGATGAACTTGAGTTTTATGGTAAATATAAGGCAAAACTTTCTGAGGAGCTTTTCAAAAAGCTTGAGTCTAAGCCAGATGGTAAGCTTATTCTTGTTACAGCCATTAACCCAACTCCAGCAGGTGAGGGTAAGACAACTGTTACAACAGGTCTTGGACAAGCTATGAATAAGCTTGGAAAAAAGACAGTTATTGCTTTGCGCGAACCATCACTCGGCCCTGTTTTCGGAATTAAGGGCGGTGCAGCAGGCGGTGGATATTCACAGGTTCTTCCAATGGAGGACATCAATCTTCATTTTACAGGTGATATGCACGCAATTACAGCTGCCAATAATCTTCTCTGTGCGATGCTCGATAATCACATTCAGCAAGGAAATGAACTGGGCATTGATGTTAAAAGAATTCTAATTAAGCGTTGCCTCGATATGAACGATAGAGAGCTTAGAAACATTGTTGCTGGTCTTGGTGGAAAGATAAACGGTGTACCTCGTGAGGACGGTTTTATTATCACTGTTGCAAGTGAAGTTATGGCTATTCTTTGTCTTGCAGACTCTATAAGTGACCTCAAAGAGCGTCTTGGAAATATCCTTGTTGCATATTCATATGATGGAAAGCCGGTTTTCGCAAAGGATATTCATGCAAATGGTGCTATGACAGCACTTCTCAAGGATGCTATTAAGCCAAATCTTGTGCAGACTATTGATGGTACACCTGCAATTATGCATGGTGGTCCATTCGCTAATATTGCTCATGGCTGTAACTCTGTTCGTGCAACAAGACTTGCACTGAAGCTTGGCGATTATTGTATTACTGAGGCTGGTTTTGGTTCTGACCTTGGTGCTGAAAAATTCTTTGATATTAAGTGCCGTCTTGCCGGCTTGAAACCAAATGCAGTTGTTCTTGTAGCTACTGTTCGTGCTTTAAAATATAACGGAGGCGTTCCAAAGACAGAGCTTAAAACAGAAAATCTTGACGCTCTTAAAAATGGCATTGTAAATCTCGGAAAGCATATTGAGAATATGAAGAAATTCGGTGTGCCTGTTGTTGTAGCAATTAATCGTTTTGAATCCGACACAGACGCAGAACTTAATTTTGTTGAAAATTACTGCAAGGATAATGGTGCAGATTTCTCACTCGCAGAAGTATTTGCAAAGGGTGCAGAGGGCGGACTTGAGCTTGCAAAGAAAGTTTGTGAAGCAACAGAAAAGCCATCTGATTTTAAGCCTATCTATGAGAACGGTCTTACAATCACAGAAAAGCTTGAAGCAATCGCAAAAAATATCTATGGTGCATCAGGTGTAGTATTTACTCCTAAGGCTAAAAAGGCTCTTGCAGAGGTTGAAAAACTCTATAAGGACGATATGCCAATATGCGTTGCAAAGACACAGTATTCACTTTCTGATAATCCGGCATTTCTTGGCAGACCAGAGGGTTTTGTAATTACTGTTTCTGATGTAAGAATTTCTAATGGCGCTGGCTTTGTTGTTATTTATACAGGCGATATTATGACTATGCCTGGACTTCCAAAGGTTCCTGCCGCAAACAGAATTGATGTTGACGACAACGGTAAAATTTCGGGTTTGTTCTGATTAGGAGTTGTTTGGATTTGGTTAAGTTTATATCATCTTCGGCAAGTGAAACTGAAAACATAGGAAAAAAGCTTGCAAAAAAATTGAAAGGCACTGAGGTTATAGCACTTTTTGGCGGACTTGGTGCAGGAAAAACAGCTTTTACAAGAGGTTTATCTGAGGGTCTTGGTTTTGAAGACGGAGTTTCAAGCCCAACTTTTGCCTTGGTTCACGAATATGAGGGAAAGTTTCCGATTTTCCACTTCGATATGTATCGTGTTACAACATATGACGATTTATATTCAACAGGCTTTTTTGATTATATTGGCAACGGTATTTTGGTTATTGAATGGAGCGAAAATATCGAGGGCGTACTTCCAAATGATGCAATCAGAATTACTATTAAGCCACTTTCAGAAAATGAAAGAGAAATTACAATAAGCGGGGTAGACATAGAATGATTATTTTAGCATTTGATTCTTCAGCGTCACCTGCATCTGTGGCACTATATGAGGACGGCTTTTTAAAAGGCGAATTTTATATGAATACAAGCCTTACACATAGTCAGACGCTTATGTTTCTTGCAGAAAAGCTTCTCGAATTTACTAAGACTGATATTAAAGATGTTGATGTCTTTGCGGTTGATGCAGGTCCTGGCTCATTTACTGGAGTAAGAATCGGAGTTTCGTGCGTAAAGGGAATGGCTATGGCTTTAGGAAAGCCTTGTGTATCGGTTTCAACGCTTGAGGCTATGGCACAGAATTTAGAAATTTTCAACGGCTTAATTTGTGCAGTTATGGACGCAAGATGTTCACAGGTTTATAATGCACTTTTTATGGCAAGCAACGGAAAGATAAGCCGTATCTGTGGGGATAGGGCGTTATCAATAGCAGAGCTTGAATCTGAGCTTATGGATTTCAGCAATGTTGAAATAATGCTTATTGGTGATGGTGCAAATATTTGCTTTGAAAATATGAAGCAAATTGAAGATATAAAAATTGCACCACAAAATCTCAGGTATCAAAGAGCCTATGGAACAGCAGTTGTCGCTTATGAAAAGGCTCAAAACGGAGAAACAATTTCCTCAGATGAGCTTGTGCCACTTTATTTGAGATTACCACAGGCAGAAAGAGAATTAAAAGCAAGATTGAAAAATAGTTCAAAATAAAATCTTATATTAAATAACGGAGGTTAATAAAATGATAGCACTTGGAGCAGACCACGGCGGTTACGAAATTAAAGAAGCAGTAAAGAAGTATCTTGAAGAAAAGGGCATAGAGTATAAGGACTTCGGCACATATAGCACAGATTCTGTTGATTATCCAAGATACGCTTATCCAGTTGCTAAAGCTGTTTCTTCTAAGGAATGTGAGCTTGGTATACTTTGTTGCGGAACAGGAATCGGAATTTCTATTGCAGCAAATAAGGTTAAGGGAATAAGAGCTGCTGTCTGCACAAACGAATTTTGTGCAGAGATGACAAGAAGACATAACGATGCAAATATCCTTTGTATGGGTGGTCGTGTTATTGACAGTGAAATGGCTGTTAAGCTTGCTGATATATTCCTTCATACTGAATTTGAGGGCGACAGACACATCAATAGACTTGCTCTTATTGAAAAAATTGAAAATGGCGAAGAAATTTAAAACTATTTTATATTAAAAATTTTATATATTTTTTAGACATCCTTGATTAGTTCTTGCATTTTTTGACTAAGTTTGTTATAATAGTACAGATTTATATTATTGTGCAGTTTATTTATCATCTTAAAGATAAAGGAGTAAAAATATGAGCAAAAAATATGATGTTGGTATAATTGGTCTTTGGTATGGCAGAAATTATGGCAGTATGGTTACATACTATGCTCTTCATAGTGTTATCACAGATATGGGTTATTCTGTTCTTATGATAAATAATCCTTTGGGAAATGCTAATTTTGAAATTACCAAAACACATCCATTCCGTATTGCTAATATGTATTATAATGTTAGTGAGAGATTAAGACTTGATTCTCTCTCTAAGCTTAACGATGTTTGTGATACATTTGTTGTCGGTTCTGACCAACTTTGGAATTACGGTCTTAGCCGTCCATATAAGCAAATGTATTTTCTTGGCTTTGCTGATGACAGCAAGAAGAAAATTGCTTATGGTACATCTTTTGGTCGTGCATATAATGCTCCTGAAGATGAAAAAGTACGCAGTGGCGGAAATCTTGCTCGTTTCGATGGTATTTCCGTAAGAGATGACCTTTCTCTCAGTACTTGTAAGAATACATTTGCACTTAATGATACAGTAGAAGTTTGCGACCCAACTTTCCTTTGTAAGATAGAGGCTTATAACGAACTTGCTTCTAAAGCAGGAACACTTGAAACAGAACCATATATTCTTGCTTATGTTCTCGACCCAAATCCTGAAATAGGCAGACAGCTTGAAAAGCTTTCTATCGAAAAGAATATGAAGGTTGTTGTACTTCTTGATGAACCACCTGTAAGATGGGACGCTAATTTTGCTAATCTTCAGCTTTCTGGTAATGGCAGAGTTGAAGTTAAGAAAGATGTTGACCTCTTTGAGTGGCTCTGGTATTATCAGAATTCTTCATGTGTATTTACTGACAGCTTCCATGGAACAATTTTCTCAATTATCTTTAAGAAGCCATTTGTTTCTCTAATTAATAGAAAGCGTGGGGCAGAGAGATTTGTTTCATTGCTCAAACCTATTGACCTTGAATATAGACTTATTGATAGTGCTGATAAGATTACATCAGACCTCAGCAAGTATGATTCTTGCGATTATGAAGGTCCTTATCAGAAGCTTAACGCTATTAAGGAGTATTCATATAACTGGCTCAAAGACCAGCTTACTAAAGAAAAAAAAATGATACCTGCAAATGCGGAGGTTAAATCTATTACCCCTGCTCCTGCTATGCAACCTAAGCCTGTCATAGAAGAAAAGCCAAAGACTTCTGTTGACTTTGAACGCTGCAAGATGATTGTAACACTTGTTAAGAGATATGGCATTAAGCATATTGTTATGTCATCGGGTTCAAGAAACTTGAATCTTGCTCGTCTTTTTGAGGCAGAGCCATATTTTAAGATTTATAGAGTTACTGACGAAAGAAGTGCAGGCTTCTATGCACTCGGAATTGCTGCAAGACTTGGTGAGCCTGTTGTTATGTGCTGTACTTCTGGTACTGCTACATCTAACTATCTTACTTCTATTACAGAGGCTTACTATCAGCATATTCCACTTGTTGTTATTACAGGCGACCGTTATCCTCGCTACCTTGGTCAGGATGAGGAACAGACAATTCCACAGGCAGGTATGTATGGCAAGGTTGTAAAGAAATGCGTTTCTTTGCCACAAGACCCAACTGCTCTTGGCGATTGGGAAGCAAGAAGAATGGTTTGCGAAGCATTGCTTGAAGTTAAGCATCATGGTACAGGTCCTGTACACATTAATGTTCCTATCGCTAATATTGAGTTTCCGAAGCCTCCTGCATCAGTTCTCAAGCTCGATAAGAAATATCTCTGCATAGATAGATTTGAGCTTTGTGACCCTGATTCAAAGTGGCAGGATAAGGTAGACAGACTCTCTAAGGTTAAGAGAATACTTGTTGTTTATTGCCAGAACCAGCCTCTTTCTATTGAAGAACAGAAGTCTGTTGAAGCATTTGTAGATAAGTTTAACTGCGTTGTTATCAGTGATAACCTTGCAAACTTCCATTGCTCAAAATCTATTCTTTCTTATAATATCACTCATGACTATACACAAAAGCAATTCAGAGATGAGCTTGCTCCTGATATTGTTATCACAGTAGGCGGTAGGCGTATGCTCAATAACCCAATTCTCGGCAAGCTTAGAAACCTTGGTACACAATGGTATCATTGGCGTGTTGCTGAAGATGGTGAAGTTGCTGACACATATAGAAGACTTAAAAATGTTTTTGAATGCTCACAGAAGTATTTCTTCGATTACTTTGTAGAACATTCAGGCGATATTCATAACGATGGTGAATACTACAAGGCTTGGAAGAAGGCTGAAAGCAACATTAAAGTTATGCACGCAGAAAAATATAATCAGCTTTATGCTATTGAAAGAACAGTTACAACTCTTCCAGCACATTCATTGCTTCATATCGGTATCGGTCATACAATCATTATGACTAACAGATATAAGCTCGACCCAACTGTTCGTGTATTCTGTAATATGGGTACAAATGGCATAGATGGTTCAGCTTCAACCTTTATGGGACATTGTGCAGTAAGTAAAGAGCTTTGCTTCCTTATGATAGGTGACCTTAGCTTCTTCTATGATATGAACTCAATCTGGAATAAACCACTAACTGGTAATATCAGAATTATGATGTTCAATAACTCAGGTGCAGGTCTACTTCGTCATTATAGAAGCCCATCTATTACACAAAAGCACGAAACCTCAGCTAAGGCTTGGGTTAAGTCTGTCGGCTTTAATTATCTTTCTTCTGAAAATCAAGAGGAATTTGAGGAAAACCTTAAAATATTTACATCAGATTGTGACCAGCCGATTTTCTTTGAAGTTTTCTGTTGATATAATCGGAGGTTAAAAATGAAAGGTTATAGAGTAACATTTATAAAGCCGAAAGTAGCTGAGCTTAGGTCTTTTGAGCTTAGAAAGCCAAAAGATAATGAGGTTATGGTCAAGGTTAAGTATACCTTGATTTCTGCTGGTACAGAAAAGGCCTATCTTTCAGGTGCAAACAATACTGCACAAAAATTTCCAACAGTTCCAGGGTATTCAAGCGTTGGTACGGTTGTAGAGATAGGAAGTGCTGTAACAAAGTTCAGACCGGGCGACCGTGTATTTGTTGAATATGCAGGTCACGCATCATATAATTGGAAAAAAGAATCAGGCGTTGTAAAAATTCCTGATGATGTATCCTTTATAGATGCAGTATTTACAAGAGTAGCAAGTTTTCCACTTCTTGCAATACGCAGAAGCCGTCTTGAGATTGGTGAATCTTGCGTTGTTGTTGGTCTTGGTATGCTTGGACTTTTCGGTGTTCAGATTGCAAGGGCTTGTGGTGCAACTCCTCTTATAGCTATTGGTAATCGTGAAATCAGACAGGAAAAAGCAGCTTTATTTGGCGCAGAATATGTGTTCTCTCCAAGTGAACCTAATCTTGTTGAGAAGATTTATGAAATCACCGAGAAAACAAACAGCGTTAAGGGTGCTAATGTTGTCCTTGAAACCTCTGGCTCTATGGCAGGCTTGCAGCTTGCATTGAGATATTCCTCTAAACATGCAAGAATCCTTATCAATGGTTGTAACCGAGTTAGTGATGAGCCAATTGACCTTTATAAGTATGTTCATATTAAGGGTCTTAATATAATTGGCTGTCACGATAAAACCCGTTTAGCATATAATTCTGTTCTTGGTAATTTTACTGCTAAGCGTGATTATATAACGCTTTTAAATCTTATGAGAGATGGCAGAATTGATCCTGGAGATATTCTTTCAGAAATTATTTCTCCTACACAGACATCAGAAATATATAATCAACTTCTTACGGATAGACAATTCCCACTCGGCGTTGTATTTGATTGGGACCAAGTTTAAAATATAAAATAAGCTTTAAAAAAACAAACTGATTTCGTTTTGAGCGGAGTCAGTTTGTTTTGTATGGAAAATTAGTATATTAACTTCTTATATTTGATGAGTCCGATTTTAAAGCTTTAGATTTAAAAAAATAGTTAAAAGTATTAAGCGACTGTGGAAATATTTCACACAATGATGAAATCTTAAAAATATATGTTATAATAAAAAAATAAAAGGAGGTAATAAAAATGTATAATATTATATCTTATTGGTTGAAATATTATAGAAGCGAATGCAAACTTACTCAACAGGATGTTGCAGATTTGCTTGGATTAGAGCGTTCAAGCTACACCTATTATGAAACAGGAAAAACAACACCAGATATAGAAACTCTTATAAGACTTTCTAAGATATTCCATGTTGATTTCTTTGATTTACTTTCAGGCTGTAATACAGAAACAGGAAAGTATGTTAATGATTCAAATTTTAAGGAGCTTAATGATAAGCTTGACCGTGATGATGAATCAAGGTTCTCAGAAGCTAATTTTGAGGCTGAAATTCTTCTCAGAATCCGTTCACTTGATGAAGGTAAGCGTGAGGAAGCAATGGCCTTTCTTGATGACCTCACAGATAATATTTATAAATTCAGACGCAAATCAAAGACTCGTGAAGTCACTGCAAAGCCAGTAGAGATTCCTAAGAAAGAAATTGAACTTCTTGAGAAAGCAGATATTAAGTATCTTCCACCAAGAAAACCAAGAAAAAAGCGTGGCAGAAAGAAGAAAAATATCTTTTTAGAAGATTAAAATTATAAATAAAATGTGCATAGTATAAACAAAATTGGTTTATACTATGCACATTTCGCATTTAAAGATTACTTTTGCAATGCACTTTTAATTGCTTCAGTAAGTTGGTCAGGACATGATGTAGCTTTCATGCCACAGCGAATACCTTGACATTTGCTTATAATGTCTTCGGCTTTCATACCTTCAGCAAGAGAAGCAATACCCTTTGTATTTCCGTTGCAACCACCCTCAAAGCTGATGTTTGTAATGATATGGTTTTCGTCCATATCGAAGGTTATGCTTCTTGAGCAAACGCCACGAGTTCTATATTTATAGGTCATAGTTTTATTCCTCCTTAGATACAAAAAGCCGACACCGCAGAACGGTATCGGCAAAAGCTTTTTATCAATCGCTTGTATAAGGTAAAAGTGAAAGATAACGAGCGCGCTTAATAGCAACTGTAAGCTCACGCTGATGATGTGCACAAGTGCCTGTTACTCTGCGAGGAAGAATCTTCGCTCTCTCAGAAATAAAACGGCGAAGTCTTGCGATATCCTTATAGTCGATTACATCAACTTTATCTACGCAGAATGCACAAACCTTTTTACGGCCCTTGCGACCGCCTCTGCGGTTATCTCTTTCGGTTCTTTCAGCCATTGTAATTCCTCCTTTATATAGGATAAGATGTGTTTAGGATTAAATCAGAAGGGGAGATCGTCATCTGTCGGAATCTCTTCAAAGGCATCTGTATTGCCTGTTGAATAAGATGTAGCTGGAGCATTATCCTGTCTTGAGTATCCGCTGTCGTTATATCCACCCTGATAGTTATTATTATCATTAGAACGAGCTGATTTAGGTTCTGCGAAGTGGCAGTTATTAGCCCAAATCTCAAAGGTTCTTCTCTTGATACCCTGTTTATCGGTATAAGAGCCTGTTCTAATAGAGCCATCAACGGCAACGAGTTGACCCTTGTGAAAATATCTGCTGACAAATTCCGCAGTCTTACCCCAAGCGGTAACATCTATAAAATCAGTCTGTTCTTCTGAACCAGCTCTTGTGGGTCTGTTGCAAGCAAGAGTGATTCTAACTACTGCTGTGTTGCCTTGAGTATAACGAAGCTCTGGGTCTGCTGTAAGTCTGCCCATGATACAAGCTACATTTAACATACTAGCTCTTCCTCCTTAAGCTTCCTTCTTGATGATCATAGAACGGAGAACACCGTCTGTAATCATAAGGACACGGTCAAACTCTGCAGGGAACTCAGCTTCGCTCTTGAAATCAAAGAGAACATAATAAGCTTCAGTTTCCTTGTTGATTTCGTAAGCAAGTCTTCTCTTACCCCACTCATCAACATTCTCAAGAGTACCGTTCTTAGAAACCATATCCTTGAACTTTGCGATTGTTTCAGCAATACCCTCTTCGCCAAGCTTGAGAGAAATTACAATAACAGCCTCATAAGAATTAATTACTGCCATATTTACTGCACCTCCTTTTGGTCTTGTGGCCCGCAAACATATTGCGAGCAAGGGGAGTTGGTGTCAATACACCAACATTAAAATTATATCAGCGAACAGTTGTTTTGTCAAGGTTTTGCAAGATAAAATTTTTAAATAAGTGGTTGTATCTTTTGCAGTAATATTTTATTTTTCAGATGATTTATTAATATTTTCTTCGGTTATCGAACCATCTATTTTTATTTCTTGCTGTATAGCAATATCTTCAGTGCAGGTATATGTTCCAGTAAGAATCAGCTTTCCGTTAGAGATTTTTTGAGTATATTTCTTGGTGTATGATTTTGCATTATTTAAGCTAAATGTTTCAAGAAGAGAAAGCTGTTTTTCAGCAAGAGTTCGGGCTTGCTTTTCTGTGCGTTTAACTTTTATCTTCTCATATATATTATAATTTTCTGTTGTGATTTTAATAGGTAATTGAGTGCCAAAAAGTTCAACATTTTCGTTTTTTATCTGAGTAGAAATATAACCATCTGGTGTTCCATAAATGCTTATCGGAAAGCTAACCCAAAGCAAAGAAAGACTTTTTTTATATGTATTAAAATCGTTTTTCTTAAGAACAGTTTCTTCAAGTGGAACGCTTACAGAAAGAGTTTTCTTTGTTTGTGCATAGATTTTTGCATCAGAATGTTTGAGTTTAAATCCGCCGACATCGTATTCCAAGATTCCACTTACGAGCATTTGCCCTTTGACAACAGCTTCTCCGATTTTAACTGAGGGTTTGCCTTCACCAGCCTCAATACCAGTTATAACGCCATCTGAGCTTGCTATAATATTTGATGGTGTTTTATCAGTTGGAGTTTTTTTATCAATTCTCGGACTAAGCTCTATATTTACAAGAGTTCCAGTTATATTTATCGAAATCCAGGCGATATTATCCATATCTATAGTTGCTTGCTGTTCTATATCCTGAATGTTTATGTCTGAAATCTTAGCACCTTCATAAAGTCCAAGTGAACGCAATTCTTCTCTTAGTTCATATTCATTAATACTGCCACTTGTATTGATATTTATGTTCCAAATATAGCCAGAAAGTATAATCGAAATTGCAATATAAAGTATTGCACCTACAAGTAATCCACTCCTAATTTTATATTGTGATATTATAAATGGCAGACCGCCTTTTTTTGTGCATTTCAATGTGAGTTCACAGCGTTTTGCAAAGGGACGCAGAAGTTTATATTCTCTTGCAGCAACATAAGCTGTAAGAGAACTGCTATCGGAACGCATACCCCAGAGCTGTATGCCATTTTTCATAGTCATATTTAGTAGGCGTTCCGGAAATTTTCCCTTAGCAGTAAATTTTGCATAGCCGGAAAACCATCTTAAAAGTCTAAGTATCAAGAAAATTTCCCCTTTTATCTGACATACTCAACAGAGCTTATATAGCCTTCAATGACCATAGATGAATCCGACATACAACGAATAAAAAGACCACGCCCTTTAAAGGCAACAATCATTTTGCCTGTACTAATTTTAATGCAACATTCATTATATTCGAGTATGCCACTGCTTCCATCAATAATTGCCTCACGATTACTGTTTATTTCTATGTGTACAGAGCTTTTGACAATTCCATATGGAAGTCCAAACCCACCAAATAAGCGAGGCTTAGATTCATCATTTTTCTTTTTTTTCATAATAAGCCACCCCGCCGTTTGTTCTTATATATGTTTATGCTTTTGATTATCCGAAAATCACTACAAAAGGGAAGATTATTTGCATTACCAAACCTTCCAAAGACAAATAATAGTTTCGCTCGAGGCGGCGAGCCACCGCCGCCAAGACGCGGAATCGCTCGGCTTTGCCTCGCTCGTGGCGAGCGTGGGAAGAAAGTTGCCGCGGTCGAGGAAATTTCCAATGAACTGCCGTTTAGCTAACCGACTTTCTCAAGACCTTAAAAGTTTCGCTCGAGCCTTTTCAAAGGCTCGCAGGGTTGAGGGACGGAGTC
>OGYC01000779.1_pt1 | contig 31334 bp, 18 predicted proteins | sample 1576461 | NCBI WGS metagenome assembly OGYC01 (sample SAMEA3541569, study PRJEB24748) | human gut metagenome | biome: human gut; feature: human-associated habitat; material: faeces | place: China | collected 2012 | reverse complement strand
CATATGAGATCCCTGTGGGATTTAACTTATTTATACTGGCACTGGGGCTGATCCATGGAGCCTTCCACTATACACAGTGGCTGGACTTCCTGATCGGCTTCCTGTGTGTCAGTGTATTTTTACTGATTCTGTACTATGCTACCGGTGGCAGGGCCATTGGCGGCGGTGATGTGAAGCTGATGGCGGTCTGCGGACTGTTACTTGGCTGGAAATTGATTATTTTCGCATTTTTACTGGGATGTATCATCGGTTCCGTGATCCATCTGATCCGTATGAAACTAAGCGGCGAAGGACATGTACTCGCCATGGGACCGTATCTCTCCGCAGGGGTGGCAGTTGCTGTCCTGTGGGGCAATGAATTTTTGAACTGGTATCTTGGTCTGTACCATTAAAATGATAGCGCAGGAATTACTAAGACTTTTAAGATTGTAATACAGCAAAAATAACATAATTAAGTAGAATGAAATGCAGAAATGCGAAAGCTTTCTGCTTGATCAGCTGATAAGCAAGAATATCAGCATCAGATAGAAAAATACCGATAAGAGGAAGGGTAGAAGCATGGCAATGAATAATCGCGTATTGAGTATTGAGATCGGTAACTCCTTTACGAAGATCTGCGAGATCGACTATAAGGTGAAGAAACCGAAGGTCTACAAGGTATTGACCGTCGAGACCCCGGAAGGCGTCGTGGTGGACGGTATGCTGCAGCCGACGCAGGAGTATGCGGATCACCTGGTGAACGCACTGGGCACGAACGGCATCCGTACGAGGAAAGTGATCTTCACCATTTCTTCTACCAGAGTGGCGAGCCGTGAGGTACAGATCCCGAACGTGAAGGCGAGCAAGATCGAGGCACTGGTGAAGACGAACGCGAACGATTATTTTCCCGTGGATCTGACCCAGTATGAGATCGGACATTATCTGGCAGGCGGACTGACTGAGGATGGAAAACTGCGTGTCATGGCACTGGCAGTGCCCAAGGCGCTGTTAAACAGCTATTACCAGCTGGCGCAGATGTGCGGTTGGGAGGTTGAGTGCTTCGACTACAGCAGCAACAGCTTATACCAGATCCTTCGTGACGAGAAGACCGAAACCGTTACCATGATGATCAAGATCGATGAGAACAGTACTATCGTGACCGTGCTTTCCGCAGGTAAGGTGCTGTTACAGAGAACCGTGGCATATGGCGTGCAGGATGCCATCGAGACCATGATCGCTTCCGGTGCCTATGCCGTGAACGACCCCATGAGCGCGGTAGAACGTTTCCAGAAGAAGACCTGCCTGAACAGAGTACTCCATCAGGGAGACAAGCTCTGGGAGGAAAATGCCGGACGCTGGGAAGACGAAGATGCCGGCAATGTGGAGGTCACAGCAGCCAGACAGAAGATCACCTCTTCCCTGGAGCCCTTGATCGTCGGAGTAAACCGTGTTATTGATTTCTATGATTCCAGGAACGGTGACAATCCGATTCAGAAGACCTTCGTCACCGGCCTCGGCGGCAGCTTCAGTGGCATGAGTAAGCTGTTCACCAACTGCCTGGAGCGCAAGGTACATACCCTGTCCGATATGGAAGATAAAATCGGCATGAGCAAGGCTATCCGTTCCACCAGACCCGCAGCCTATATTTCCTGCCTGGGTGCAGTACTCGCCCCCGTAGGACTGATAGATAAGAGCCAGCAGAAGGCCAAGGGCATGACCGTAGTCAGCGGTACAAACTATACCTTCGTTAGTGTGGCGGTCCTGGTGCTGGGAGTGATCCTGTCCATCGCCATGGCAGTGACTTCCATGACCAGATACTTCGGCACCGTGGCGGAGAACGTGGCTCTGCAGGCGAGAGTCGAGGAATTACAGCCCGCGCAGGCAGTATATAATGAATATCTCTCAGCGGCAGCACAGTATGATAAATACAAATATCTGTATGAGTATACCGAGAATCCCAATGAGAATCTCGTAGAGTTCATCAATGAGCTGGAGCAGATATTACCGGATAGCTTCTGGACCAACAGCTTCAGTTCGGATCAGACGGGAATCAGCATGTCTGTAACTGTGGAAGGTAAGGCTGCAGCAGCGAGAACGATTCTGAATATCCGGAATATGGAGAGCATTTCCGATGTACAGATCAGCGGTATTACAGACAGCAAGGACGAAGCTGGCAAATCAACCGTTACCTTTTCTATTACAGGCACTTATAAAGCGTTGACAGACGAGAGTGCGGAACAGACTGACACTCTGACAGTACAGTAGGAGGTAGAGGAAGATGAAAGTTAAGAAAAGCGAAATCCAACTTTTGATTGCTGTACTGGGAGTCCTTCTGGCCGTGGTGACTTATTTCCTGGTATATGCGAAGTTTAATGATATGTCGGAGACGATAGAGACGCAGAATGCATCCCTGAGATCCCAGGTATCTACGCTTGAGATATTGGAGCAGCGCAAGGCAGATTATCTGGCTGCTACCGAGAAGATGCAGTCATATATTACCGGATTCGAGAATCGTTTCCCGGCAGATATTTTACCGGAAGACAGCATTATGATGGTGAAGACGTTAGAGGATTATACTCGCACGGACGTAGCGAATATCGCATTTGGAACGGAGGCAGAGGTACCGTATGCAGCAGAAACTCCGGCTGCAACAGATGGAACAGCGGCAGCAACAGACGGAACAGCGGTTGCATCAGATGCGGCTGCCACAGCTGATACGACAGTAACCGATAGCCCTGTTACGACAGAAGGAACTGCTTATGCTGACACCCATATGTATGAGGTGCCTTTGAGCATCAGCATTGAATGTACCTATGACGATTTTAAGGGACTGGTGAGATATATTTATAACCTGCAGGAGCGTAAGAGCATTCAGGGTGTAAATATCAGCTATAATGAAGCGGTAGGAATGCTGTCCGGTAATATGACCCTGAATACTTATTATCTGTTAGGTACAGATAAGGTATACAGTGAGCCTGATATTCCTGCAATGGGTATGGGAGTAGACACTCTTTTTGGAAATGTAGAGTGAGGACATTAGTATGAAGCATGCCAAGGAAGAACAACTGAATAATGAAGGCTTTTCCCTGGTGGAGCTTCTGATCGCTATTGTGATCCTATCAATCATAGTGGTACCACTGCTACACAGCTTCGTTACATCAGCCAGAACAAATGCGAAATCACGCAATACCATGCATGCAACAGCAATTGCCGAAGATGTGATGGAACAGTTTGAAGCGCACACTTTAGGGGAAATGGCAGATACTTACGAAGCAGCGAGTGTGGAAGGCTTTACCAACACGGTAAAACGCGGAGAAGATATCGACAGCGATGGTGACCTGGAATGGGTATATACATTTCGTGACAGCAGCATCACATCCGGAGTGTATGATGTGGTGACTACGCTGGATCCTTCTGCTTATACGACTATCAATGAGAAAGACCTGATCGATATACAGAATCTTGCAGGAAATCTGAATGCTGTGTACTCGGAGAAAGCGGATTCGGATATCGGAGCATATTTGTATTTCTGCAATTATGCAACGAATACTGCGCTGGAAAATATTCCGAAATATGTTAAAAAAATAGTGGAAATCACAATAGACACCAACCGGATCAGTCTGGATCTGGGGGATGGGGAGACATTGGAGACGGATGTATATCTGGTGACTGCATTAACGCGATATCATTGTGACACCAGTATTTTTAACAACCCCTCGCTGAGTGGTGATTATCCGCAGAACGGAACGGATTATGTGATCTTTTCCAATGAAGACGCGGTGAGAAGACAGGCGGCACAGATCAAGGCACAGAAGGAAGCCGGCGCGGCAGTACAGAGTAAAGTGATATCTGATCTGGCTAATATTGTTGTATGTCTCCCAACGCGCATGGGAAGCGTATCCGGTAGTGAGGTCAGAGATACTGTCATTGTAAACAATCCGGATAATGTAGAGACCAATTTGTATCTTGTAATGCAATTGCCTACTACAGACGAATTACCTGCCGGAGTGACAAATGCGGAAACGGCTTACCGGGATATGATCAACAATACATATCGTGTGGCTTATGAACTTCGGGAGAGCTATCCCGGCTGGATGTCATCTGCGGGTGCATCGATCCAGTCCGCATGTAAGTTAAGAACCAACCTGATACTGAACGGATATACAGACTATAAATTCCGAAATCTGAGTGTGTCTGAAGCGGCAGGAACGGCAACGGGAGCTGATGCAAAGTCGATTATGTCAGCTAGTGGACTGACCCCGCCTTCAGAGAAGATTGATCGTATGTATGATATTACAGTACAGGTATATGCACAAGGTACCATAGGTACGAAAAGCCCGGTGATCACTATGACGGGAACAGTGACACAGTAGGGAAGGAAGAAGAGAACCATGAATATATTCCGGAGACATTTTGAAAAAAATCATAAAGAAGCAGCGAATAAGGGCTCGGCTATGGTCGTTGTGATCATAGCTATGGCCTTTATTGGCATTTTAGCCAGTGTTTTGATGTATATGTCTCTGTTAAATTATCAGATGAAGGCTAACAATCTGAAGGCAAAGGATAACTTTTATTCTGCGGAGACTGTGCTGGACGAGATCCGGATGGGGATGGAAGGGCAGATTTCTACCTCTGTATCAGGAGCCTACACGAAGGTACTGGAGAGCTTTGAATCGACATCCGAAGAGCAGAAGAATTCTAAAATGAGATATTACTTTTTAAGTAGTATGCAGGAATATTATAAGGCGGATGATACTACGGTATATGATCTGACCAAGCTGTACGACTATATTAGTGCTGATACAACATTAGCACAGAATACAGTGCTTGAGACAGTCAGGGGAACAGATACTTATCGTGTCTATCAGGATGCTTCCGGTAATCGTATTTTGGAGAAGGAAGGAGATTCTACCTGGAGTGGGATTCCTAAGGGCGATATGAAGCTGTATACAGATGGTCTGTCCTTTTGCAATTTGAAAGTTACTTATAAGGATGATGCCGGGTATGTCTCTGTGATCCAGACAGATCTGAGAGTCAAGCTTCCGGATATGGAATTTGCACAGGCAGTAACACTTCCGTCCATCACCGGAATTTCCATGGTTGCACAGAACAATATTCAGGTCATTCCCGATGTACCTATGAATTTGAGCGATAATACCATCGGTGGAAGCTTTTACGCTGACAGGCTTATTATTGGAAGTGAAGAAGCGGATACCGAAAACGGTACCGGGGTAAAGGTGCATTTACAGGAAACAGCAGGCAATGAAAATGCAGATAAACGAATGGTAGTGGCAAAGGATCTGTATCTGGGAAGAGGCACCACTCTGACAAGTGACCAATACGGAGAACTATGGGCAGGAACCATACGGATGCACGGTGGCGGTAATAATACGGCAAGCGTGGGCAAAATTGATTTTGCCGGTAATAGTATTTATGTGGCCGGAGATCTGAGGATGGATGGTCAGAGGAATAGTTTTAAAGCCGGAACCCTGATAGACGGAGAATATACCGGTCAATATATTGGATTTGGTACGGGACGCAATAATGCGGATAACAGTGCAATGATCGTGAATGGAACAGATACGGAGATATATCTGAATGAGCTTCGCAATCTGACACTGGCGGGCAATTCCTATATTTCATTGAACACGGCGAAGTCCGGTCTGTCCGGAGAAGATGCAGCTCTGAATACCGGCGTAAAAGATATTATGATGGGGCAGTCCATAGCTGTGAAGAGTGATCAGCTGGCATATCTGATCCCGGCACAGTGTATTGCATTGGATGCTTCCGGCAAGTCTGTTCTGGGAGGATCCAGTAATCCTGTGACGAAAGAACAGTATTATGATCTGATCTGGGATCAGTCAAATAAAAAAGTAAGAGACGGTGTGAGGGAAGTTGTATTTGATGTGCCTTGTGCGGCATTAAACGGAAATACACTGGCTTCTTATGGGTTAAACAGCAGTAATGTGCAGAAATATTTTAAACGCATTAACAGTAAAATTACATTGGTGTATTATTATGTCGCTTTTGACAGTACAACCGAAGAAGGCAGAACCAATGCGGCACGATATTACCAGGATTATTACAGCGTAAATAAAGAAACAATGGATGCGTATGCCAGCCTGTATACCAAGGCGGTCAAGGTGCGCGAAGCCTCCTCCGGAGCTTATATCATGCATTTATCCGGAAATTTGGTATGTCGTGAGGACCATTCCGCGGAGCTTCATACTTCTACACTGGGAACCGATAAAAATAATGTGGGATACCAGGCTCTGCTTACCGCAGATCAGAGCAAATTTAAAGCTTTGTCTAAGAAGATGATAGACAGTTACGAGCAATTATTGCCTTCAGAGACTGCAGATACAGCAAATGCTTACACCAATCTGGTGAATGAAGGGAAGATTCTGACCTATTGGGGAGTTGTCAGAGCTGACACTAATATTGTAGATAAGTCCGGTGCCAAATATTTTACCGGTGTGGATCCGGAATATAAAGCAGTAGTGATTCAGGGAGATTATGAATACACTTCTGCGGAAAATTTCCGTGGTCTGATCATTGCTACCGGGAATGTGAAAGTGAGCAGTGACTTCCACGGAACTATTCTGGCAGGAGGAAATATTACGCTGGGACAGAATGTTAATGTGGAACCTGACCGTGATGCGGTATTACATGTGATGACTTATTCCAATAAAGCGGGAACAGCTGAGACAGAGTATTCCGTAGCACAGTTTTTAAAGGGTGGAGAAGGCTATCTGCATACAGGTGGCAAGGCATACTTAAACAGTGATATAAAGCTTGGAGAACTGATTGTATATGAGAACTGGCAGAAGAAGTAATAACGGAGGTTTTTCGCTGGTAGAACTGATTATCGTGATCGCGATTATGGCGATTCTGGTAGGAGTGATGGCAATATCAGCGTCTTCGTTGACAGGCAGAAAAGTAAAAAAATGTGCAGATGAGATCGTGTCCACGATCGAAAGAACCAGAGTACTGACGCTGGGCAAGGAGCAGAATGATGTGGAATGTGTCCTGACCTATGAAGGAAAGGAATATCATGCCAAAATCTATCAGAAAGGCACCCTTGTATCAGATCGTATCGTGGGAAAAGATCCGATCGATATTAAAGTATATTTTGAGGACGGAGCATCGGCATCAGGGTATACATTAGCTGAAATAGACGGAAAGACCCCATATGCAACGCCCGGTGAAAAAGGTCTGCATCTGGTATTTAACCGGGCATCCGGTGCTTTTGAGCAGAATACGAATGTGGCCGGTGGACACGAGAAGGAATATTGCAGACGGATTGTTGTAACAAACGGTTCCAGAAAGATAGAGATTACAACTGTCGGCAGGACGGGAAAGATTCTGACGAAGTAAGGAGGTTCCTATGCGTATTGGACAAAAAGGTTTCACGCTGGTAGAAATCATTGTATCTTTGGCTATCATGACGATCGTAGCAGGATCTGTCGGTGCTTTTATCGTTGCAGGGAATAATTCCTATTTACGCGGAAGCAAGGAATTGACACTGCAGGAAGAGGCACAGCTGACTGCAAATCAGATGATTGACCTGATCATTGATGTGGAGAAGGATATCCAGTTTTTGGATAGCACCGGTGCGGCGGTTGCATTGGATGGTACTCCGGCGAAGGATGCCTCCGGCAATGTTATCAACAGTACGAATGTCAGTGAGCTTCGTCTGTATAATAATGACAATGTCTATATGATCCGCTGGCAGGGAGATGACGGCAGCGGCTATGATACTGCCAATCAGATTTACCTCTATGAAGCTAAAAATTCAGTGACAACAGATGCCGATGGCAATGAAACCATTGTCTGGGGTGACCTGACTGCAGAGGATGTGAAACCGGCATTAATGGCTGAACATGTGACTTCTTTTAATGTGGATATCAGCGAAGCCAGGACAACCCGGAAGGTTGTGCTCAAAATGACCTTTGCGTATATGGAGAAGACATATACAATTGCCGAGACAATTAAGCTGAGAAATGATCTGTCCAAAGAAGACAGGGAAGCATATATGTGGATCACGGGATTGAAGATCAATCCGACGCATGCGGATTTGAAACAAGGTCAAACTGCGGTATTTACATTTGAATTTACCGGTGATTCCGAGGCAGTAGCCGAAGCAAAAGCCAAGGGTGTGGAATGGTCAGTCAGCAAGCAGGATGGCAGCGCATGTAAGAGCACCATCAATGTAAATGGAAAACTGAGCGTAGCGGATGATGAGAACTTTGGCGATAATATATTGAAGGTGACCTGTACTTCTGTGGCAGACCCTACCATAGCGGCAACGGCTACGGTGACAGTAAAAGCACAACAGATTGATTCTCTGGTGATCAGTCCCAAGGACGGGGAGGTAAAGCCCGGCGGAACACTGGCATTTAGCTGTACCATGACAGGAAAACAGGCAGCCATTGATCAGGGAGTCAACTGGGTCGTAACCAGAAAAGACGGTTCTGCACTTGCGTCAGGAACCGGAATCGCTTCTACGGGAGCGGTTGCTGATCTGAAAGCATTACTTATGGCAGGATTTGCAGAAAAACAGGGCGCCGGAGTGCTGAGGGTGACCTGTACTTCCATAGCCGATCCTTCTATGTCGGACACGGCATATGTTACCGTGGCAAAGATCGAAGGAAAGTATACAGTGGAACTGATTGCAGAGAGACTGACTACTTATGAGTACGATGATAATAGTAAGATCGGTTATTGTGCGGTTATTGAGTGTCTGACCTCCTGGGCGGATTATGCACATAGATATCCCATTATTGAATGGGTAATAGATGGTGACAGTTCTGGATACCAATTTGTGGAAACAAAAGATAAAAATCCGTACCAGATCGTTCTGGAATGTGGAACACATTTGAATGAGACGGTTACCGTAGGAGCATGGATAAAACTGGATAAAGATAATATCGTGTATAAGACTATTGATATCCATATCCCGAATCTGCTGGCAACGGAGAAGAAGAGTAATCCTTATATCCAGAGTGATCAGTTTGTCTTATTCAGGAACGGAAGAGTAGAATGCGAATTAGTGAACTATACCGGAGATGCGAGTCAGGTAAAGTGGCGCATTGCAAATGACAGAGAAAACGGACTTGCACCTGAGTATTTTGCTGAAAAAGACGAAGCAGAGAAGCATGCGTGGGATATTAATGAACAATCAAAGAGACTGGTTGGGTTCAGTAAATATTATTATGACACTAATGGAGAACTTAATTTTGATTTTAGCTATGGAAACAGCAACAGTCAGTATGACTCGACGAACTCTACAAGAAGAGTCAGTGCTTCCGCAACCGGACAAAAGGTATTTGTATGGGCAAAGCATAATATTGACATGAATACGGAATACCGTCTGGAACTACAGGCATATATTGATGTGCCGGAAGGGACGACCGGGTCCAATATTGTACTGAATGAGGAAGGTAAGCCGATTAAGATCATAGCGGAAACAGAATTATTGATCCCTCAATGTAACATTTATTTCCCCAACGGAAACAGATATCTGGTTATCAATCAGGGAGAAGACATAGATATTAATCTTATAAAAGATAAAAAACAGCATTGGGGTAACGGGGAAAATCCCGGCTTATATTCCTGCCCGATAATAATCAACATGTATGGATTTGCAAATACCAACACAGTAGATCAAAAGTCTCAGTTGGCAACGAACGGTGCTGGATTGACGAAATTTGACGCAAAAATAGAAGCGGATGAACCGATAAATCCGGATACAAAAGTCAGTAAATCTACAATATCAACAGAAGGTGGAGAATTACAGATTACGATACAGCCTAATGAGTCCAGTAAGATGTTGTATCTGACCTTTAGCGATCCTAGATCGGAACATCAATTAGAGATCAAACGAGCATTGGTAATTTATTGGAACAGGAAGGATAATAAATGACCATGAATTGGAAACGCAACTCAAAAAAGTACATAGCAGGAATTCTTACCATAGCTTTGGCAGCCGGTGTCTGCCAGAGCTATGGCTCTATGGAAGTAAAGGCGCAGGAGAAGACACTCCCGGGGATTGAGAAATTAGTATATGATACGGTGTCTTCCGGAGATGCCTTTCATATTCTGGAGATTGTTCCGTCAAAAGAAAATGCCAGCATTGGCTACCTCATAGGCGGAGAAGAACCGGTTGCCAGTGGCAGGAAACTGTCAGAACTGCCGTCTCAGTTGGAGAGAGCAAATGCAATGGCGAACCTTGCGACAAATGCGGGAAGTGATATTGTTGGAGCCAATGGTCTAATTACAGTATCAGCTTATACGGAAGCAGAGAATGGTAGTCGTTCCGAGGATCTGAAGGGACGGTTTGTTTATCGAGGAGTTGGCGGTAGATATAATTATGTGCTTCATGGTGCAACATATCGTAAGCTGACTGACAGTGAGATTACTTCGGAGCCCCGCTATGCCCGGTATACGGAGATGGTTAAGGCAACGGATCTGAACCGGGATGCACAAAGTATTATTCCGACATTTTCTAAAATTAGCGGAACGGGTGGACAATTGGAAATCCGCCTGAGTGATGGTTCAGTCGCTGAGACGAAGAACACTTATGGACTGGATACTTCTATGGCGGTGCCCACAGGTTCTTCCACATCGGAATTTAATGTTGATGATTATATTAGTAGAGAAATGTATAAGAAAAATGCAACATTGGATTCTTATACGTATCTGGGAACTGTTGTAAAAGGTGAAGATCTTCCTGAAGAATATCGCCCTGCAGCGGAGACCGGACAGAACTCGACGACATCTTCGGCTCAGATCGAAGCAGGAGAGCAGGAAGAAGCAGGAAACCAGGCAGAAACCGGTGGACAGGCACAAGCGGGAAACCAGGCACAAGGCGGTGGACAGGCAGAGGCAGGAAACCAGGCACAAGGCGGTGGACAGGCACAAGCAGGAAATCAGGCAGAAGCCGGTGTGCAGACGGAAACAGGAAACCAGACAGAAGCCGGTGTGCAGGCACAAGCTGCTGACCAGGCAGAAGGTATGGAGAGTAAGGCATATTTAGCAGCTACGACATCCGGCAATGACCCGTCATATAAACCGGAGACTTTAACTACTGCACCTGCGATGTCTTCAACAGAAGAGAATACTGCTGCTCCGGTACAGACCAATGCTACATCGGGTGAAAATGTAGATATAAGTAATAACTTATATCTGCTGAATCATGGCTCAAAGCCGGCTATATTATGGGCTGTTTGGGACTCTGTTAACAATGTATATAATTTTCAATCCATTGCAGATGCATGCTTTGTTAAGGTAACGGAAAACGGTGATTATTATGTATCGAATGCAACTATATGCGATGATGGTGATTATCGGATAGAAGACAGTTATGTCGAGAACCAGACAGGAAGCTATATTAGGGTAACTGCTTCCAGCGTGGAGATAAAGACAGCTGAAGATACCGGGTTCGACCCTGCACAGACCTATGACTTTATCGGAGATGACAGGGAAAATGCACTGGAGACCATCAGGTACAATGGTGGCATTAATAATAAAGAATGGTTCAAAAAGCAGGTTTTGAATCTGTCCGGTACCAGCCGGTATGAGAGCGGCAGCCCTTCCGGTACTGGCGGAGATATTGATCAACTGAAGATTGAAGTGACAACGTTGACAGTGGAGGAACTGGCAAAACTGGTAAATCCGGAGGAACAGGCTTATTATGGCGTGGATCTCGACAACGTGGATCTGATCTATCTCTCCGGCAGGGGAAGTTATGCAGCGGAATCTGTGAATATGACTTCTGCAGCAACCGCTCTGACGAAGATGATATTCGGCATTAAGGATACTACCGGTGAGCGGAATAATGCAGACAGAGTACCGGTAGTGATGGATTACGGATTTTACAGCCAAAATAAAAAGCTGGCTGAGGAGCCGAATAATAATCAGAATAATAAGATACTGACACAGATGGCACTGACGATCTTGAAGGTTTCCGATAACAATATTGCCAAAGAAGTTGCTTCACAGGGAGATGCTTATTGGAACGGTCAGACGGCAGCTTCGCTTAGCTTGGGCGATTCCGTGAAAGAGGCTTTATATGACAATGTTTATCTGAATGATGACAGTGCGACGCCATATGTTGCCTCTGACTTCCTGACTGATTGTAAAGGGAATGCGGCGAAAGCAGCAACCTTCGGAGCAGTATTAAAAGAGATTCAGTACGAGAATTTCCTGGCAAAGAAAAACAACAGCAATGCAGCTCTGATGGCTGAAGAGATCAGTAAGGCTTCTATTACCAGATATATATTGAACTGGTACATGCACAGAGTGACGGTGAAATCCTCTATCCGTGTATTGGATCTGGAACCCTGCTATGATTTTAGCGATACGTTAAAAAGTAAGTTGCAGACTGATGTGGTCAATATGATGGGGATGAACGGAATTTATGATGCATCTGCGATCAATATTACACAAATGTCATCTGCGGAATTTATAGGTAAGATCGAGGACTTGAATGAAAAGTACGACATGATCTATCTTGGAGCCCGGGTCGGTAAGATGAACACAGAAAATGGTGTGACTGTGTATAATGATCCACAGATGAAAGGGTTGATTTATTCTCATGTAGGAGACTACTATGACTATGCCACCAAAACGAAAACGGATAATGTTACGCAGGCTAGGGAGACGTATAATGCAAGGCACAGACTGCAGGATTCTTCGCTGGATCACAATAAGACTGACGATGATGATCCAACGAATAAGAGTGCAGATGTCTATCGTGGTCCCGGCAATGATATGAACTCTACCCGATATGAGGAATTCTGTCAGTTCATTAAGGCAGGATATCCGGTGGTCATTGCGGATACGTTTATTAAATATGAGGACGATAAAATACCTGTGGCATCAACAGCTACGCTGGACAAAAATTCTTATTTTTACAAGCTGGTTCAGTTCGCTCTGACGAAAGATGAAAATGGTCAGTATTTATATTGGCAGAAAAATATTTTTACAGAGAGTCAGCTGATGGATAATACAGCAGATACTAAATTAGGAACCACATTATCTGCACGTAGATCCGTATTTTGTAATTATCTGAATCTGTCAAAGCTTTCCGTCAACTGGGTAACTACTTACGGAGCGGCATATCCGCAGGAGCTGAAATATAATTCTAATCAGAACGGTGCCAGCAACGGTGGCTCTCTGGAGAAGATAGACGGAAAATATCAGCTGCAATATATTTTTAATCTGCAGAATGATGCTGCAATATCACAGACAGGTACTACCTATGATTGTAAACTGTTCGTAGATAAAAATGCTGATGGTCGTTTCTCCGGCTCTGATTATGTAGAGGGTAAGACATATACGTCATCGGAAGAAGTCAGCGGTCTTACTGTGTATATAAGAAAGGGAGATGAGTGGAATAAGGTTTATCCGATAGCGACGGAAAATGGAAACAGATATGAATTGCGTACCGGGGAGATCTATCGTGTTATCCGGGCTCTGCCGGAGGAATATGTAGGGGTTATCCCATGGAAGCTGGTATTTTATGATAATGCGGACAGACTGGTGAGAACTGCCAAGTCAGGCTATACATCTGTGCCGCAGCAAAGTGGGAAAAAGACAATCCGTGTATTGCAGTTGTTGTCTAGTGAAAATAATAACTGGAATCTTCATAACGAACAGAATGATAGTAATTCTACTTTTTCCAAGTGCATTAATGGGTTAACTGACTGGAATGTAGTAGGTTTGGATGAGGTCAGATCGGATGGAACGGTAATTCCGTCCACGCGCATTGACAGTATGAGTGTAACCGATCTTGTAAATAATAAGCTGAAAATTAGCGGGACTTCGGATACTGATATACAGAGGATATACCAGGAGTCCTACAATCTGTTCCAGCAGTATGATATGTTGATACTAGGATTCGGTGACGCCTATAAGTTTGGGTATACCTATGGCGCATATGATCCTAGCAAAGAAATTCCCGCAGGAATTATGGCGAATGTTAAGAGAAATCTGGCTGTTGGCTGGGCTGTCAGAGACTACATAGAATCCGGCAAGAGCATTTTGTTCACCCATGATACTACTTCATATGTCAATAATATTCAAAGTGTGATCCCGTATAACGATAATGGAACTGCGGAACCCTATCATTCAAACTACTGGTATTGGGGATATGAATTTAATAAGACCATTCGTGCATCCGTAGGCCTGGATCGCTATGGAGCTTTGAAAGAGTATTATCAGCAGAGAGCAGCAAGCACCACGGGAGAGGAGCATAAGAGGGACCAGGAATATCTTAAAACATTAGAGTCCTATACATTTGACGAAATCAAGGAACCGAATTCGGATAATGAGCTCTGGCAAAAGGAAGGTGTGACTAAATATACGGTAGTTCGTTTCCTGAGAAGCTATCTGGAAGATTTGCGGATAAATGGCAGTTCGTCAGTAAAGTTCCCGGTTGAGAATTCATTGCTGAAAAAGGCTGGATATGATGGTGGATATCCTAGTTGGAATTATCCCAGTAGTTTGCTGATGGGTGATTACGCAGGCAAATCGCTGATCGCAACACAGGTAAATGATGGCCAGATTACGCAGTATCCTTATCAGATATCTGCAGATGAACAGCTGGAGATCAGTAATACGCATTACCAGTGGTTACAGCCGAATATGGAGCTGGACCGCAACGGAGACGGTAAAAATGACATTGTGGTGTGGTACTGTATTTCCGGTGTGGCTGACGGTCAGTATAAAGATACTAATATTTATAACATCACACCCAATGATGTGGTAAATAATTATTATATCTATACCATGGGAAATGTGACATATTCCGGAGCGGGACATTCCAGACCCAGTAAGGACGCGGAGATCAAACTGTTTGTTAATACGATGATTGCAGCGTATAATGCCGGTGTGACGGCACCTTCCGTAAACTTTAAGGATAAAAGCGGCAGCAAGATTCAATCCGTGTATATGCTGTATGATCCGGTAAACCATATTGTATTGGATGATAAGAATAACGGAACCATCAGTGTCAACTTCCAGGCAGATGACTACAATATTCTGGCAGGTGGACAGCAGTTATGCGTTGAATTTTACAAATCCTGTGCAGATGATACGGCCGGAGCCATCAGTGTGGACGGAATCACAGGAAAGGTATTGCGCTTAAAGACCGATGGAGAGCATGGCCTCAAGATCACGGATAGCAATGGAAAGGTAATTTCACCGATAGAACGCAATGGAGTTAAGAATTGTTACCCGATTACAAACGGCGCGACCTATACCTTGAAATATTCTTCGGATGAGATGGGACTGTTTCGTACTGACACTTCCGGGACGATTTTGAACGAAGAAGCGCAGGCAGCTACGATCTACGCAAGAGTCTATACCGTGTATGATAATGGATCAAAAGTAACTCCTTGCGGAATAGCTGAGTTATCCATCAGCGCAGAAGAACTGTTCGAACTGGATTAACTTTACTGATATCCATAAAAATAGTGCTACACAAGAATAGTTCTGTACAAAAATAATTCTATGCAAAAGTAATATTGCACAAAAAGCAGAGTTGTGAGAAATAGCCAATTTCCACAGCTCTGTTTTTGTATAGTTTTTCAGCACTTGTTTTGCCGGATTCCCTTGCAGAATGGATACCTCTGTGATATAGTAAGTTCATCTATAGAAAGTCTGTATAGATAAGATTTCGAAGATACCATATATTAGGATAGCATCATATATGGGCATCATTTTATCGCACCCTGTGTGCAGTTCGAGGCATATCGCCGTGAAATTCACTTTTTACAATTTAAGAGGAATGAGCAGGAGAGGAGTATTTATTGGAACTGAATGATATTGTAACGAAGAATTTTGAAAGTTATGCGGATGTAGCAGCGGATATAGTGAATGCATTACTGCATGAGGGAGCTGTGGTGGTGACCGGCGAGGAGATGCTTACAGCTGCAACGGAGAGTCTATATGCAGACAGCACGAATACATTGCACGATCAACTGGAAGATGTCGCAAAATACCATGGAAGATTATCTTGCAGAAGGAAACGCATATCGTTCAGACCGAAAAGTAATTCATAAAGAGGCTACTATCAAAATGCTACGGGTATTGTCCGGGGATAAAAATGTGGATGATACCGAAGAAATATTAAAAGGATTAGATATTACAGAGGAGGATGAGATCAGCATGTGTGAATTGTTTGACCAGTATACGAGAAGAGGAATTTCGCAAGGAATTTCGCAAGGTATTTCCAGGGGGATTATTATTATGTGTAAAGATTTTAATGCTACCTATGAAGATACGCTGCAGAAATTAAAGAATAAACTCAATATTTCAGAAAAGGAAGCAGAAGAACAGATGAAGCTTTATTGGTAAAAAGATATTGACTTTTATTTCTTACTATGCTAAAAATATACTATACCTACTGGAACAGTAGGAATATAAAATGCGGTATCAAAGCCGTGGGGCTTTTGCCCCAGACATCATACATAGGCATAGGAGGAGAAAAAGATGGCATTTGCAGCAGAGACCATATGTGTCCAGGGAAGTAATGAGAGAAGGGATCCGTTTGGAGCCATCAGCATGCCCATCTATCAGAATGCGGCGTATGCTCATCCGGGACTGGGGCAGAGCACAGGATATGATTATTCCCGTTGCGGTAATCCTACCAGAGATGAAGTGCAGAAGACGGTTGCTTTATTAGAGCAGGGAACGGAGGCTCTTGCATTTTCTACCGGTATGGCAGCAATCACTGCACTGATGGAAATTTTTTCTCCCGGGGATCATCTGATTGCTACGGATGATCTGTATGGCGGTACGTTGAGACTGTGGAACACGATCAGCCATAAGAACGGAATATCGGTAGATTGTGTGGATACTTCAAATGTGGAGACCGTGAAGGCAGCGATCCGTCCGGAGACGAAGGCGATTTATCTGGAGACTCCGTCCAACCCTATGATGAAGGTCGCGGATATTGGGGCAATCGCAGAGCTGGCACACGCGCATGGCTGTCTTCTGATCGTTGACAATACCTTTTTATCCCCGTATTTTCAGAAGCCGCTTACCTTAGGAGCGGATGTTGTAGTGCACAGCGGTACGAAATATCTGGAAGGACATAACGATACGTTATCCGGATTCCTGGTGGTAAAGGATGATGCCCTGTACCAGCAGCTGAACAATATTTATAAGACGACAGGTGCCTGTCTCTCCCCGTTTGACAGCTGGCTGTTACTCAGAGGTATCAAGACACTGGCAGTCCGTATGGAGCAGCATCAGAAAAATGCCCTGGCGATTGCACACTGGCTGGAACAGAGACCGGAAGTGGAGAAGGTATATTATATCGGTCTGGATTCGAGACCGGATAAGGCACTGATCGACAGACAGTGCAGCGGATACGGCGGAATGATCTCATTCCGGTTGAATTCCCCGGAAAAAGCTGTTAAAATCTTGGAGAGCGTTAAGCTGATCCGCTTTGCGGAGAGTCTGGGAGGTGTGGAAAGTCTTCTGACCTATCCGATGAAGCAGACCCATGCAGATGTACCGGTAGAGGTGCGGGAAGCTTTGGGAGTGGATGAGAAGCTTCTGAGAATGTCAGTGGGAATTGAGAACATCGACGATCTGCTGGCAGATTTAGAGCAGGCATTTGCTTAGTGTGGGTGTAACCTGGTATACATAGTAGTTCAGCCAGCTCTGTGGAGAGCTTCACAGAGGGCTAGCAACGATGCGGCGTGTCAGGGCGTGCAGAAGGTCTGGAAGAATCTATAAAGCTGGCTAAAGCCTCTTAAGGTGGCTTCGGGCTTGACAGTGGTTCTGTTATGGTTTCTTGCTATGGGAATATTCAGTTATTGAAGGATAGAGGATTAAGTATGACTACATACAATTTTGATAAGATTACGAACCGGAAGGGAACGAATTGTCTGAAATATGATTTTGCGGTGGAGAGAGGAAAGCCGGCGGATGTGCTGCCCCTGTGGGTGGCGGATATGGATTTCCCGGTATCCGAAGAGATCTCGAAAAGTCTTCATGCTGCGGTAGAACATGGAATCTACGGCTATACCCAGCCGAAGGATGCTTATTACAATGCTGTGATGAACTGGATGGAGAGGAATCATAATTGGAAGACGGAGAGGGAATGGATCGTGAAGACTCCGGGTGTGGTATTTGCTCTCGGCGCAGCGGTTAAGGCATTTACTGATCCGGGAGATGCTATACTGATTCAGAATCCGGTGTATTATCCGTTTACCAATATTATCCGTGACAATGACCGGAGAGTAGTAGATAATACGTTGGTATATCATCCGGTTACGGAGCGGACGGTAGTGTCAGCAACGACAGATGATGCTTCCGAACAGCAGATTCACAACGTTGGTACTGTCAGCCCGGCATATCAGATTGATTTCGAGGACTTTGAACGCAAGATAGAACAGGAACATGTAAAACTCTTCATTCTGTGCAATCCTCACAACCCGGTAGGCAGAGTGTGGACGGTAGAGGAACTGCAGAAGCTGGGAGAGATCTGCCTGCGCCATCATGTGATTGTGGTCAGTGATGAAATTCACAACGATTTTGTTTATCCCGGTTACGAACATACAGTGTTCGCCAACGTAGATCCCCGTTTTGCGGAGTTTACCGTGATCTGTACGGCACCCAGCAAGACATTTAACATGGCTGGCTTACAGATCTCCAATATTTTTATCCCAAATGAAAATCTGCGCAAGGCATTCAAAACAGAAATTGACAGAACTGGTTATGATGAACCCAATGCCTTAGGCGTTGTGGCATGTGAGGCAGCTTACCGTGCAGGAGAAGACTGGCTGGATCAGTTAAAAGCCTATTTGCTTAAGAATCTGAATTTCTTACGGGATTTTTTGCAGGAGAAGCTTCCGCAGATTCATCTGGTGGAGCCGGAAGGCACTTATCTCGTATGGCTGGATTGCAGTGAACTGGGAATCACCGGTAAGGAGCTGGATCAGTTCATTGTGGACAAGGCAGGACTTTGGCTGGACGGAGGATCCATGTTCGGACCCAGTGGAGCAGCTTTTCAGCGCGTGAATATTGCCTGCCCCCAAGCTACGCTGGAACTTGCCTTGAATAAGTTAAAAGCAGCGGTAGAAGGATACGGAAACCACCTTTGATTGATTACCTTTTACAAGAATAGCACCAGTGTCAAGACCAGAACCGCTTTGCAGGGCGTTAACCGGCTTTACCTTGGTGAGATTTCTTGTATCCTATATACTTGCTAATCTGTTTCTTGAGCACTAGACATCAGGGAGATCCAAGCCAGAATATTCAGACAGATTCACGAGACTGTTCCGGAGAATGATATCTGCTGACAGATTCGCGAGACTGTTCCGGAGCATGATATCTGCTGACAGATTCACGATACCGTTCCGGAACAGGATAATATTGCCGGAGATATGGTATATTTTTACATTCTTGTCCATATACTGTAACATATCAGGCCATTCATGATAGATTATGATAGTTCCTACGGAACCTGTGATCCCTGATGAATGGTCATGCTTTTTCGGATCACGCGGCAGGAATCTTGATCCGCAGATCCATAGGATTGCCATCAGGAAAGGAGCACACAGTATATGCCAAGAGGACAGAGAAAATCCCTGGAGGAAAAGATCCAGGCGAAGCAGGAGTTGATCAATGCGTTAAACATTCGCATAGAATCAGAACAGCGTGAGTTGGAGGAATTGTTTGAACAGAAGAGGCGCAAGGAGTTGGAGGCAGTGAGTGACATCATCGAAGATGCCGGTCTTGCCCCGGAGGAAGTCACGGAAGTCTTACAACAGTATATTGAGAACCGCAGAGCAAATGCATCATAATAGCTTATTGTGGTTTCAGCGGAAGGACCGGACGAACCGGTCCTTTTTACGTATGGAAAATATGTTCCCATACGTAAAAACGTCCCGTATGCATTACGCTGCAAGGGATCATGCTGCTAATTACTCTTAATAAGAAATAGAGCCAATGCCAGGAGAATTTTTATGTAGGGAATTATGTAGGAAATTATGGATTTAGAGGAAATATTGCGTAATGATCTGCTGTACCTGATCTGTGGAAATGGGGCACTTGCTTGTCTCATAAGTGGTGATCAGTTGCATGGATGGGAAGATTCCGTTATAGCAGTAGGTTTTCAGTTTATTACAGGCAGTATCACAATAAGGCGCATTATCCATCATGCCGAAATGCTCCCAGTAGAAGATTTTATTCGTAACCGGATGCATAATCGTAAAATCCGGATAAGCCGTGAATTCTTTTAACGGCAGCGCCGCTTCATATCGATAGGGAATATGGTTGGTATAGAGTAGATTCGCAATGATGACTTCTGATTTTGAACGGACTTTATGCCCGGCCAGTGTAGTATGGATCAGATGCTCCGGATGAGAAGAATTGGTTTCATAGCTTTCCGCGCACCATTGTTGCGCAGACATAGGAAGCTTGTCCTTCGCAAAATAGCCTTGCAGTAATGGGTAATAGGGAGAAGATTCAGCTAGTAGGTCAGAGGATAGTGGCTTAGAGCGGCTAGAGGAAGACAGGTTTTTCTTATAGGATTTCAGTAGAGAAAGCTCTTCTTCGGCTTCAAACAATAAAAGAGAATAATATTTCTTTAAAGCCATAACTTCCGCAAGAGAACGATTTGACTTTGAGCAATATACAGACTGTTCCTTATTCTTGATAACCCAGCGGTGGTAAGAACCATTTTTTTGAATAGATAATTCTCCATCCGGAAAAGTAGAAACCTTGTTACGCAGGTAGTCACATTGCGCCTGCAATTTGTTAAGATGGGCGTCTAAATTTTGAATCATGTAAACTCCTTTCAAAATGTTTTGGTGTAAATAGGGCGAAATAGCGGAAAAAAATACAAAAACAACGGATTTTCAAGTGAAAAAAGGGGGGATTGTATCAGATTGAATAAAAAAGGCAAATTTGATACAAAAAAAGAAGAAATATAAGAAATTTTGTACTAAAACAGCCCAAAACTGGTTTTTAGCGAAAATGGTCAACTGGCATGCAATCAGCAGTAGCTACATACGGTGTTGCAAGCAGTGGCTGCTACATGCAGGCATGTAACGTCACGGGCGGTGGCTTTATGGGTGGAGCACACACAAAAAGTGGCTGCTACATGCAGGCATGTAACGTCACATCACATATAGCATATAGCTTTGCAGCCGCTGCACAAGACAACATAAGACCATGTAATGCGCAAGACAGCTAAAATTTAAAAAGTTCAGGCATGCCGGTTACATTATAGCATGATATTGTGGTCTTGCAAAGATATTTGCATGAAAAGGACACAGAAAGAAGAAGCTTATTTGTTTTTTCTGAACCCCGGACGGTGCAACCCGACCGGGGTTCAGAAAAACAATGTCAGATAATTCATTTTCTATGGAACAAGTTTCCTTATTTCACGCCTTCGCCCTTTTTCAGGTTCTTCTGGGCGGTGGAGAGCATGAGTTTGATGCGGTTGAGCTGGTTAACTTCGCTGGCGCCGGGATCGTAGTCGATGGCCACGATGTTGGAGGAAGGATATGCCTTCCGCAGGGCCTTGATAACGCCCTTGCCTACTACGTGGTTCGGCAGGCAGCCGAAGGGCTGGGTACATACGATGTTCGGTACACCTTCCTTGATCAGTTCGACCATCTCACCGGTAAGAAACCACCCCTCACCGGTCTGGTTACCGATGGATACGATGGGCTCTGCATAGGAGACAATCTTGTAGATGCTGGTGGGTGCATCGAAATGCTTACTTCCTTCAAATGCCTTCACGGCAGAACCACGTAGGATATGCTCGATTGCCCAGATGCCCAGTGCAGAGATCTTCGCGGTTTTTTTGCTGGTGCCTAAGTGCTCTGCCTTGTAGATCTGGTTGTAGAAGCAATACAGCATGAAGTCGAGCAGATCGGGAACCACAGCTTCCGCACCCTCGCTCTCTAACAGCTCCACCAGGTGATTATTGCCGGCAGGAGAGAACTTCACCAGGATCTCACCGACCACGCCGACGCGGGGCTTCTGGATATCCAGTACCGGAATCGCATCGAAATCACGGATGATCTCGGTACACATCCTGCGGAACTTCGGGATGCTGATATGTTTGGCAGATACAAACTTCTGGACCTTGGCAAGCCATTCTTTATGTAACGCATCCACAGAACCCGGAGTTGCTTCATAAGGACGCATCCGGTAGACACAACGCATGAAGATATCACCGAACTCGGCACCTACCGCAGCACGTAACAAAAGATCCGCATTCAGATGGAAGCCGGGGTTACTCTCGATACCCGCGAGATTCAGAGAGATTACGGGGATCTGCTCCATATCTGCTTTCTTCAATGCACGGCGGATGAATCCGATGTAGTTCGTCGCACGGCATCCACCGCCGGTCTGGCTCATGATAATGGCGGTCTTGTTCAGGTCATATTTGCCGGACAACAGTGCTTCCATAATCTGACCGACTACCAGCAGGGAAGGATAGCAGGCATCGTTGTTGACATATTTCAGACCTACATCCACGGAGTGCTTGTTGTCATTGTCTAATACGACGAAATTGTAACCGCAGGCATTGAACGCAGGCTGTAGGATCTCAAAGTGGATCGGGGACATCTGCGGACAGATGATGGTGTAGTCCTTACGCATCTCTTCGGTAAACGCTACCTTCTCAATAGCGGAAGAACGTATGTTTCGGTGCTTGCCCATCTTCTCACGGACACGGATCGCGGACAACAGGGAACGGATACGGATACGTGCCGCACCCAGGTTGTTGACCTCATCGATCTTCAAACAGGTGTAGATCTTATCGGAACCGGAGAGGATATCGTTCACCTGATCGGTGGTAACGGCATCCAGACCGCAGCCGAAGGAATTCAGCTGGATCAGATCCAGATTCTCTACCGTCTTCACATAGCTTGCAGCCGCATACAATCTGGAGTGATACATCCACTGGTCAGATACGATCAGAGGACGCTCCGGTTTTGCCAGATGGGAGATGGAATCCTCGGTAAGCACTGCCATATCATAGGAGGTGATCAGCTCGGGAATACCGTGGTTGATCTCCGGGTCCACATGATAAGGACGGCCTGCCAGCACGATACCGCGTTTGCCGGTCTGACGTAAGTATTCCAGCGTTTCTTCGCCCTTTTTCTCCATATCATGGCGCGCATTAGCCAGCTCCTGCCAGCCTTTTACGCAGGCGGCAGCAATCTCAGCAGCGGGAATCTCGGTGAATTCCTTCGTCAGTGCATCCGTTACTGTTCCCAGGTCCCTGAAGGACATGAACGGATTGCGGAAGGTGATCTCACCGCCGGCGATCTCCTCCACGTTATTCTTGATATTCTCGGAATAAGAAGTAACGATGGGGCAGTTGTAATGGTTGTTCGCATCTTCGAACTCATTACGCTCATAGAACAGCGCAGGATAGAAGATGAACTTAATACCCTGTCGGATCAGCCAGGTCACATGACCGTGAGCCAGCTTGGCCGGGTAACACTCGGATTCACTGGGGATAGACTCAATACCGAGCTCGTAGATCTTGCGGTTGGAGCTGGGAGAGAGCACCACGCGGTAACCCAGTTCGGTGAAAAATGTGAACCAGAACGGATAGTCCTCGTACATATTCAATACTCTGGGGATACCTACCACACCTCTGGGAGCCTTGTCGGCATCCAGAGATTCATAGGAGAATAATCTATGTAACTTGTATTCGTATAAATTCGGTACATTATGGGCATTCTTCTGTCCACCGATACCGCGTTCGCAACGGTTGCCGGAGATGAACTGACGGCCACCGGAGAACTTGTTGATGGTCAGACGGCAGTTGTTGGTACAACCCTTACATTTTGCCATACTGGTCTCGAACTGCAGGTCGCAGATCTTCTGATAATCCAGCATGGTGGTCACGTAACCGTCCTCGTAATGCTCTCTGGCGATCAGCGCTGCACCGAAAGCACCCATGATACCGGCGATGTCGGGACGGATGGCTTGGCAGTTTGCAATTTTTTCAAAGCTGCGCAGAACGGCATCGTTGTAGAAGGTACCGCCCTGTACCACGATATTTTTACCAAGCTCTGACGCATCGGAGACTTTGATCACCTTAAATAAAGCATTCTTGATAACGGAGTAAGCAAGTCCAGCAGAGATATCCGCTACGGAAGCGCCTTCCTTCTGTGCCTGCTTTACCTTGGAGTTCATGAATACGGTACAACGGGTACCCAGGTCGATGGGATGCTCTGCAAACAGGGCAGCCTGAGCAAAATCCTGCACGGTGTAGTTCAGGGACTTCGCAAAGGTCTCGATAAAGGAACCGCAGCCGGAGGAACATGCTTCGTTCAACTGTACGCTGTCTACGGTCTGATTTTTGATCTTGATGCACTTCATGTCCTGACCGCCGATGTCCAAGATACAGTCGACGCTGGGATCGAAAAAAGCAGCGGCATAGTAATGTGCCACGGTCTCTACTTCACCGTCATCTAACAGGAAAGCAGCCTTCATCAGCGCTTCGCCGTAGCCGGTGGAACAGGAACGTACAATCTCCACACCCTCGGGCAGGAGAGAGTAGATCTCCTTCAGGGAACGGATCGCTGTTTTTAACGGGCTTCCGTCATTGCTGGAGTAGAAGGAGTATAACAGGGATCCGTCCTCACCCACCAGAGCGATCTTCGTGGTGGTGGAACCGGCATCGATACCCAGGAATGCCTTGCCCTGATAGGACTGCAGATTACCGGTGGTTACATGATGCTTACTGTGACGCTCTACGAACTCATGATATGCAGACTTGTCTGCAAACAGGGGCTCCATGCGTTCCACTTCAAATTCCATCTTGATATCGGAGGACAGCTTTTTCACCATATCGGACAGGCTGATGCAGACATCTTCCTTCGCATTCAGTGCGGAGCCGATGGCTGCGAACAGATGAGAGTTGTCCACATCGATGATGTGCTCGTCATCCAGATTCAGAGTACGGATAAATGCGGCCTTTAATTCAGACAGGAAATGAAGCGGTCCACCTAAGAATGCTACATGACCGCGGATCGGCTTACCGCATGCCAGGCCGGAAATGGTCTGGTTCACCACAGCCTGGAAAATAGAAGCAGACAGGTCTTCCTTGGTAGCTCCTTCGTTGATCAGCGGCTGGATATCGGTTTTCGCAAATACACCGCAGCGGGCCGCGATGGTGTAGAGGGATTTATAATTTTTCGCATATTCGTTTAAGCCCGAAGCATCCGTCTGGATCAGACTCGCCATCTGGTCGATGAAGGAACCGGTACCGCCGGCACAGATGCCGTTCATACGCTGCTCCACGTTACCGCCTTCGAAATAGATGATCTTCGCATCCTCACCGCCAAGCTCAATGGCTACGTCGGTCTTGGGTGCCAGCTCCTGCAGGGAAGTAGCCACAGCTACGACCTCCTGCGTAAAAGGAACGCCTAAGTGATTGGCTAACGTCAGTCCGCCGGAGCCTGTGATCATGGGGTGCAGCTGCAATTCGCCCAGCTGGTCATATGCCTTCTTAAGGAGGCCGGACAGAGTCTCCCGGATATTGGCGAAGTGACGCTCATAATCGGAAAATAAAATATTGTGGTGTTCATCTAAAATCGCAATCTTGACAGTGGTAGAACCGATATCTATGCCGAGTGTTGCGTATTTTTCCTGTGAATTCATGTGATACATCCTTCCTGATAAAATGCTGTAACCATTCAGAAGGTCAATGATGAGTTACAGAATTACTTCTTAATAAATGCGACTTTTCTTTCAAAAAACTTTTTTCATTATACGACAAAAAAAAACATAATGCAACGAACAAAGATAAAACGCTGTCGTTAAAATTGCGTAAAGAAAAAATGAAATAAATAGGAATTCTATAAACTTTTGAACGTGCGGTTTACTTCTTGCCCTGTGGATGTTACAATCTCGATAGAGAAATAGCGAATGGGTAACTATTAGAAAACGTTCCATATCGTTACAATATAGAAACGGAGAAACGACTTTATGAGTAAATTTGAAAAAAAATTCGGCAGATATGCGATCCCGAATCTGACACTGATCCTTATTTTAAGTTATGTGGCAGGATATGTAATACAACTGCTGGGAAGTGCGGCAGGTGTGAATCTGCTGGGATTTCTGACGCTGGACCCTTACCGGATCCTGCACGGACAGATCTGGAGACTGGTGACCTGGGTGATCGTGCCGCCTGCCAGTTTTGATGTTTTTACGATAATTATGCTGTACTTTTATTATAGCCTGGGAACCACTCTGGAGCGTACCTGGGGGACCTACCGTTATAATGTGTATATTTTCTCGGGCATGCTGTTCACCATAATTGGAAGCTTTTTGTGTATGGGTGTGGTGTATCTGATGTATGGCAGTCTGCCTACGGAAATTGCATCCGCATATTTTTACAGTGGATCTTATGCTTTCAGCACTTATTATATTAACCTGTCGATCTTCCTTGCTTTTGCGGCAACATATCCGGATATGCAGGTGCTTTTGATGTTCGTGATCCCTGTGAAGATCAAGTGGATGGGGATTCTCGATGCAGTCTTAATGCTGTACTACGTGATCAAAGGTGGTGTGTTCACCAGATTTGCGATCATAGCATCTTTACTTAATTTTGTGTTATATTTTTACAGAATGCACAGAAGCCGCATCTCGCCGAAGCAGATGCACCGCAGGGCGCAGTTTGAGAAAAAATCAAATGCCGGACGGGCAAAAGTTACGAGACATAAATGCGCGATCTGTGGCAGGACGGAAGAGGACGATCCAAGCCTGGAGTTCCGTTTCTGCTCCAAATGTAACGGCAACTACGAATATTGCCAGTATCATCTGTTTACACACGAGCATGTGAAATAAAGATTTGCAAAGCCGTGCGGATATTAGCAAATCGAACAGACATGAGCGAGAAGGACGAAGCACGGAGAAAGTGGATTATTTAAAAGGAGAATTTTTACATGAACAAAGAAGTATTATTTGCCAAGACCTTAGAGGAGGTCCGTAAGACCGCCAGGGAGCAGGGAAATTGCATCAGCGAAGAGCAGGTAAAGGAAGCCTTCGCGGAGCTTGACTTAAGTGGTGAACAATTACAGATGGTATTTGACTATCTGTTAAAACATAAAATAGGTATCGGACAGCCCATGGATCCCGACGAATTCCTGACGGAAGAGGAAAAGGATTATTTACAGGAATATCTGGATGAAGTGGCGGCTCTGCCTGCCTGCACGGATGGAGAGAAACAGGCATTTTCCATTGCCGCCATGGCGGGGGAGACGGATGCCCAGCAGCGTCTGATCGAGATCTATCTGGCGGATGTGGCACAGATCGCGAAGCTTTACGCCGGACAGGGTGTCCTGCTAGAAGATCTGGTAGGAGAAGGGAACCTGGCGCTTTCCTTCGGAGTGACTATGTTAGGCAGTCTGGAGAAGCCGGAGGAAGTCGAGGGAATGCTTGGCAAGATGATCATGGATGCCATGGAAGAGTACATTGCGGAGCATGCAGAGAACTCTAAGATCGACAAGCGTGTGGAAGACAAGGTCAACAAGGTGGCGGACAAAGCCAGAGAACTGGCAGAGGAACTGAAACGCAAGGTGACCATAGAGGAACTGATGGAGGAGACCGGCATGTCCCGCAAAATGATCGAGGATGCGGTGCGGATGAGCGGTTTCAAGATTGAGGATATCGACAACAATGCAAAAGACAGTTTATGAGAATTATAAATACAGCCTGCAGGACACGGCAAAAGTCTACATAGGTGCAAAATATACTTTTGCAGAACTTCTGGAGCAGGATGAGGTGGCGTTTAAATTCCGTCTGATCGTGGAACGCTATATTTTAGCGGAAAAGGAAGTGGACCCCGAGGATACGCTGGAGACCCATCTGTATTATTTGAAGCCGGACAGTTTTCTGGTCAAAATCTACGACCGGATCAAGGCAAGAGTGAAGATCAATATCATCGAGGAGCAAAAAGGGATCTTTGGCAGAGGAAAGAAACGGTATGTGACGAAGGAACTGAACATCCGGGAACTGACCGCTATGACCCCGAAAGAAAAAGAGGCAAAGGGCGTCGTGATCCAGGAGATCTCTATGAGCAAGCTGGCACTGGCAGGCTTCTGATAGATTAAGCTCCCCCACAGAAAACTACGCGGCTGCTTGCAGACAGCGGAGTTTTTCTGTGAGGGGAGCAAACGAACATGAGTAAGAAGGGCGACAGCCCGGATTACGAATGGCGTTACGATTTCGGGAGCTCGAAGAGCGGAGAAATCGATTAAGCTTAAAACTAGGAGACGTAAATAAATGAGAGTAGAAGATTTATCCACATACGAGATCATAGAGAAACGGCAGATCCAGGATATCAACAGCGTGACCTATCTGTGCCGTCATAAGAAGACCGGAGCAAGAGTGGCACTGGTATCCAATGACGATGAGAACAAAGTATTTTACATCGGTTTCCGTACCACCCCGAAGGACTCCACCGGCGTGGCACATATCCTGGAGCACTCCGTATTATGCGGCTCGAAGGAATTCCCGGTGAAGGATCCTTTTGTGGAACTGGTAAAAGGTTCTTTGAACACTTTTTTAAATGCCATGACCTATCCGGATAAGACTGTATACCCTGTGGCAAGCTGTAATGACAAGGATTTCCAGAACCTGATGCATGTCTATCTGGATGCCGTATTTTACCCGAATATTTATAAAAATGAATCCATTTTCCGGCAGGAAGGCTGGCATTATGAGCTGGAAGGTGACGAGGAAGAGCTGAAGGTCAACGGCGTGGTCTACAACGAGATGAAGGGAGCATTTTCTTCTCCGGATGATGTGCTGGAGAGGGAGATCATGAACTCTCTGTATCCGCATACGACCTATGGCTGTGAGTCCGGAGGTGACCCGGAGGTGATCCCGGAGCTGACGTATGAAGAGTTCCTGGATTTCCACAGGAAGTTCTATCATCCCTCCAACAGCTATATCTACCTTTACGGTAACATGGATATGGCACAGAAGCTGACCTTTATCGACGAACATTATCTGTCGGCTTACGATGCTCTTAAGGTGGATTCCGAAGTGACCGAGGAGCCGGCTTTCGATAAGCCCGGCCGCATCGTCAGAGACTGTCCCATCGGCGAGGGAGAGGACGAAGAAGAGAATACCTATCTGTCCCAGAACTTCTGCGTCGGTGACAGCCTGGATCCGAAGCTTTACATTGCATTTCAGATCCTGGATTATGCGTTGTGCTCCGCACCGGGTGCGCCCTTAAAGCAGGCACTGGTAGACCGCGGCATAGGCAAGGATGTTTACAGCATTTACGAGAACGGTATCCGTCAGCCATATTTCAGTGTCGTGGCGAAGGACACTTCCGTAGAAAAAGAACAGGAATTTTTACAGGTAACAGAAGAAGTACTAAAGAAGCTGGCAGCGGAAGGGTTCGATGAGAAGGCATTGCTTGCCGGTATCAATTACTACGAATTCAAATACAGAGAGGCAGATTTCGGTTCCTATCCCAAGGGACTGATGTATGGCTTACAGGTGCTGGACAGCTGGCTGTATGACGACAGACTTCCGTTCATTCATATCGAGGCGAACGATACCTTTGCCGAGCTTAGAAAGGAAGTTGAGAGCGGATATTTTGAGGGCCTGGTACAAAAATACCTGCTGGACAATACGCACCGCAGCGTGGTGATCCTGCAGCCGAAGCTTGGACTTTTAGAGGAACAGGAACAGAAGCAGCGCAAGAAAATGGCACAGGTGAAAGCGACCATGAGTCCGGATGAACTGGAAGCTGTAAAAGAGACCTTCCGCAAGCTGACCGAGTTCCAGGAGAGTGAGGATGCGAAGGAAGATCTGGAGAAGCTTCCTCTGCTGAAGCGGGAGGATATGAAAAAAGAAGCGAATCTCCCGGTGAACGAGGTGCGGAGTATTGGGGATACCACACTTTTGTATCATGATCTGTTCACGAACGGTATCGGTTACTTACGTCTGATTTTCAGACTGGATCAGATTCCCGGAAAATATTTCCCGTATATCGGTATCTTAAAAGGCTGTCTTGGACTGCTCAATACCGAGCATTATGCGTATGGAGATCTCTATAATGAGATGAACCTGGTCACCGGCGGCATGGCTGCGGTGAACAATGTGTACGGCAGATTGCAGGATACGGATGAATTCACGTTGACCCTGGAGCTGAAGACGAAGGTGTTCTATGACCGCATTGCGGAAGCTATCGATCTGATGCGCGAGATCGTCATGACCAGTGATTTCACGGATACCAAGCGTCTCTATGAGATCCTGGCGGAGGGCAAGTCCCGCATGCAGGCACAGATGACGGGCGGCGGACACAGCGTGGCAGCCGGAAGAGCCATGTCCTACGGCAGTATTCCCGGAGCTGTCAGTGAGGAGATCTCCGGCATTCCGTTCTACCGCCGGATCACCGACCTGGAAGCACATTTTGACGAGAAAAAAGAAGAACTGGTGGAGATCTTACAGACGTTATTAAAAATGATCTTCCGTCCGGAGAATCTTATGGTGGATTTCGTCGGTGAAGAGAAGGCAGTGGGACTTCTGGATGCCCCGGTGGAAGCCTTCAAGGCAGCACTCTATACCGAAGCCGTGGAAAAGGCACATTATATTCCGGAAGTCTCCCGGAAGAATGAAGGCTTCTTAACCTCCGGCCAGGTCAATTATGTATGTCGTGCCGGTAATTTCCGCAAGAGCGGACTGAAATATACCGGAGCTTTAAGAGTGCTGAAGGTCATGCTGGGCTATGAATATCTGTGGGTTAATGTCCGTGTAAAGGGCGGTGCCTACGGCTGTATGTGCAGCTTCGGCAGATCCGGTGACAGCTACTTTGTCTCATACAGAGATCCGAACCTGGGCAGAACGATTGATATATATGAAAAGGCAGCGGATGCCATCGCGGAATTTACCGCGGATGAGCGTACCATGACCCAGTATATCATCGGTGCAGTCAGTGATCTGGATGTGCCTATGAATCCGGCAGCGAAGGGACTGTATTCCCTGAGTGCCTATATGACGGGACTGGACGATGCAGCATTACAGAGAGAACGTGAGGAACTGCTGAACGCTACCGTAGAGGATATCCGGGCACTGTCCGCGCATATCCGGGCATTTATGCAGGAGGATCTGCTCTGTGTCGTAGGCACAGCTTCTCAGGTAAAGGAAGAACAGGTCAGATTCCTGAAGGTGGAAAATCTATTTCGCTGATAGGGGTGAACAATAAAAAGTCAACAGCAGGCGGATCCGGCAGGGTGTCCGGATGCCGTCCGCAGAATGGAGAGGGTTATGAAAAAACGAAATTTGAAAACAAAGATCATTACAGGGTTACTCACTGCCGGCATGATATTATCGCTGACCGC
>OGYC01000778.1_pt1 | contig 31359 bp, 23 predicted proteins | sample 1576461 | NCBI WGS metagenome assembly OGYC01 (sample SAMEA3541569, study PRJEB24748) | human gut metagenome | biome: human gut; feature: human-associated habitat; material: faeces | place: China | collected 2012 | reverse complement strand
GGACTCGAACCCCCGACCTGCTGATTACAAATCAGCTGCTCTACCAACTGAGCTATACCAGCATTTCAGCAACAGAATGGATTTTAGCAGATGCCGCGCCGTTTGTCAAGCCTAAATTTTTCATTTTTCGGGAGGAAGGGCTTTTGCACTTTAAAATCTGTTCGCCTGCGGAAAAACGCAGGCCCTACGGCCGTCCCTGCGGCCGATGCTCGCTGTGTGGGTGCGAGCTGCTGCGCGGGGAGCGCGGCTGGTATCTCAACGGGCAGAGCGTCTGCGCGGATTGCTTTCCGGCCTTCGCTCGCGCGGAGCTTGCGCCCTGTGAGACCGTGTTCGGAATGGAGGGGGAAGCGTGACACTATATCAGATATCCTTTACATACCGCGCGGACGCGGCGGTGCTGCGCACGCGCATTTCAGAGCTGCGCGCCGCGGCCCGGGCCGCGCAGGACCGCGAGGAGGCCGAGCGGCTCAAGCGGCGCATTGCCGAGCTTCAGGTGCTGCGCCGTCAGTCGAGCGAGCTGGCCGAGCTGACGAAACGCTATTACGAAAGGAACTATCACCGCGATGAAAGGTACACCCTATAGCATCCGCAACAATGAGTTTTACGGCGACATGGCGGCGTGGCTGCGCGCCAACGCGCAGGACAACGACGGTGAGCTGCTCCGGCTCAAGCGCAACCTGCGCCTGGCGCGGCAGGAGGCGCTGACCGCGCGGCAGCGGCAGCTGCTCCGGATGAATTTTGAGCAGAATAAGACCGTGACCGAGATCGCGCAGGAGCTGGGCGTCAACAAGTCCACGGTGTCCCGCACGCTGCTGCGCGCCAAGCGGCGGCTCTATCAATGCCTGCGCTACGCGCTGTAGTCCGCGCTTGACTTCGGCACGCGGTGCGCATACAATAAAAAGCACAGGGAAAACGGGAGCGGAGGGAATGTCTATGCTGCACAAAGCGATACAGAACCGGTGGTGCCGTCTGGCTCTGGCCGTGGCCGCGACGCTGCTCTACGCCATCGGCGTGAACTGGTTCATTGTCCCGATGGGACTTTACACCGGCGGCCTGTTGGGCTTCTGCCAGGTCGCCCGCACACTGATCGTGGAGGCGCTGGGGCTGTCGCCGAACGTGGACTTTTCGGGCATCCTGTATCTGGCGGCGAACGTGCCCATCCTGCTGCTGGCGTGGCAGGCGCTGGGAAGGGGCTTCCTTGTGCGCACCGCGGTGTGTACCGTCACCTCGTCGCTGTTTCTGAGCCTTGTGCCGCCGCCGGCGGCGCCGCTGGTGGAGGAGACGCTGACGAACTGCGTGCTCGGCGGCATCCTCGTCGGCTTCTCGCTCGGCATCGTGCTCACCTGCGGCTGCTCGACCGGCGGGCTGGACATCCTCGGACTGTGGCTCGCCAAGAAGGGCAAGGGCTTCAGCGTGGGGCGCTTCAGCCTGAGCTTCAACGCGCTGCTCTACACGCTCTGCGCGGTCCTCTTCGGTCTGCGCGCGGCGATCTATTCTATCATTTATACGGTGTTCTGCGCACTCTTCATCGATCGCGGGCACCAGCAGAACATCACCGAGCAGGTGCTCATCTTCACCAAGGACGAGGACCCCGAGCTGCCGAGGAACATCATGGCACGGCTCGGGCGCGGCGTGACCTACTGGGAGGGCAAGGGCGCCTACACCGGCGAGGACCTGCGCGTGCTGTGCGTGTGCGTCTCCAAATTTGAGGAGGCCGACCTCTATGGCGTGGTCCACGAGCTGGACCCGAACGCCTTTTTCATCACGCAGGAGGGCGTGACCATCCACGGAAACTTCATCCGCAAGCTGTCCTGAAGCAGGGGAGATGCCGCACGGCATCTCCTCTTTGCATGATTTCCTGCAAAAAGTCGGAAAAACGACGGAATTTGTGCATATTAGATAATTTGATGGAGTGATTCGGAATAATTTTATTGCATTTTTGGGAAAAGTGTGATAATGTACGACCTAATCTTTTATTTTTGAAGGAGGCGGCTTGCTGCATGTATACCGACAACTATTTCAACCGATTTGAGCTTGCGCCCGAGGTGGCGGAGGCACTGAAGAAGTGCAAGTGCATCGCCTACGCCGAGACGAAGGAGGAGCTGCAGGAAATGGCCTACGGCCCCACGCACACATCCCGCTACGACGTGGTGTATCCCATCGAAGGGCTCGGCACGGTCAAGGAGGCCGAGGTGGTGCGCTGCAAGAACGGCTGCGTGGTCAACTTCATGGAGGACTATATGCGCCGCCGCGATCCGAACAGCATGGCCATCGGCGACGAGCTGCCGACCGACAAGCCCCGCTTCAAGGACCGCTTTGGCTATGAGTTCTCCAAGCTCCGGCAGGAGACGCTCGACTGGCTGAGCAATCAGCAGATCGTGATGCTGCCGTTCTACGCGGGCCCCAACGGCCACGGCTACCCGAGCCTGATGATCTGCCCGATGAACGCGGCGTTCTTCGCGCTCTCGCTCGCCAACATGCAGGGCTTTGTGAGCATCGCGGACGTGCCCGAGCACTATAAGCCGCGCGCCATCATCTATGTCGCGCCCCCGTTCCGCCATACGCACTTCGACGGCAAGCAGGTCGTCGTCCACAACCGCAGCGCGGAGCTGCACGAGGTCTGGGCCTACAACCTCTACCCGGGCCCGAGCGCCAAGAAGGGCGTGTTTTCGCTGCTGCTCGACATCGGCGAGCACGAGGGCTGGGTCTGCTGCCATACGAGCGCCGCGATGGTCGAGACGCCGTATGAAAACGAGATCGTGTTCATGCACGAGGGTGCGTCCGGCGGCGGCAAGAGCGAAATGCTCGAGGACTTCCACCGCGAGGACGACGACCGCCTGCTCATCGGCACGCACACGGTCACGGGCGAAAAATATTATATGACGCTCGGCGAGAGCTGCAAGATCCACCCCATCGCCGACGACATGGCGTGCGCGCTCAAGTCCATTCAGGACCCCACGAGCGGCAAGCTGCGCATCCTCGACGCCGAGAACGGCTGGTTTTTGCGCATGGACGGCATGAACGCCTACGGCAACAACCCGCTCTACGAGCGCATCTGCATCCATCCGAGCGAGCCGCTGGTGTTCTTCAACATGGACGGCATCCCCGGCTCGACCTGCCTGATCTGGGAGCACGTCATCGAGTCGAACGGCAAGCCCTGCTCGAACCCGCGCGTCATCCTGCCGCGCAAGATGCTCGACAACATCGTGCCCGACACCGAGCCGGTGGAGGTCGACGTGCGCAGCTTTGGCGTGCGGATGCCGCCGAGCACCGCGAAGAACCCGAACTACGGCGTGATGGGTATGCTGCAGGTCGTGCCGCAGAGCATTGCGTGGCTGTGGCGTCTGGTCTCGCCGCGCGGCTTCAAGAACCCGTCCATCGCGGACACGAACGCCGGCAGCGGTCTGAAGGCCGAGGGCGTTGGCTCCTACTGGCCGTTTGCCACGGGGCTCAAGGTCACGCAGGCGAACCTGCTGCTCGAGCAGATCATGAATAGCCCCAACACCACGAACGTGCTCATCCCGAACCAGCACATCGGCGCTTACCACGTCGGCTTCATGGGCGAATGGCTCAGCCGTGAGTACCTTGCCCGCCACCTCGGCACGGTGCGCGCGAAGCATCTGGTGCCCGCGCGCTGCGCGCTGTTCGGCTACGCGCTCGACGAGATGAAGCTCGACGGCCAGTTCGTCCGTCAGACCTTCCTGCGCCCCGAGACGCAGTCCAAGCTCGGCACCGAGGGCTACGACGCCGGCGCGAAGATCCTCACTGATTTCATCAAGGAGCAGGTCGCGCAGTTCGTCTGCGACGATCTCGACCCGCTGGGGAAGGAGATCATCGACTGCTGCCTGCACGACGGCACGCTGGACGATTACCTCGCCCTCACCCCGATGAAGCTGAAATAAAATTGCAAAAGGTCGCTGCGGCTGATACAATAGCCGCAGCGAGCTTTTTATTTCACCGCGCCCACAGGCGCGGTCACCGACGAGGTAGGTCCTATGGAGCAGCACAGCATCAAGGTCATCGCGCATATCCGCAGCGATTTCAAAACAAAATTCGGCGTGCCGCGCCAGAGCGGGCTGGTGGAGGCCCTGCGGGCGCGCATCGTGTTCGAGCCGGAATACCGCAATGCCGACGCTCTGCGCGGCATCGAGGGCTTTTCCCATCTGTGGCTCATCTGGCAGTTCTCCGAGGCCGTGCGCGAGGACTGGTCGCCCACCGTGCGTCCGCCGCGGCTCGGCGGCAACGAGCGTATGGGCGTGTTCGCCACACGCTCGCCGTTCCGCCCGAACGCCATCGGCCTTTCCTGCGTGCGGCTCGAGGGCGTGGAGCAGACGGCGGAGGGGAGCGTGCTGCTCGTTTCCGGCGCGGACCTGATGGACGGCACGCCCATCTATGACATCAAGCCGTACCTCCCCTACGCCGACTGCAAGCCGGAGGCGAGCGGCGGCTTTGCGCCGCAGCGCGGCAAGACGCTGGCGGTGGACTTCCCGGCGGAGCTTCTATCGCGCGTGCCGGAGGACAAGCGTGATGCCCTCACAGGCGTTCTCGCGCAGGACCCGCGGCCGCACTACCAGAGCGATCCGCAGCGCATTTACGGCATGGCGTTTGCCGGGCTTGAGGTGCGCTTCCGCGTCGCGGACGGCGCTGTGTATGTGGTGGAGGTGACGGAGGAGCGGGACGGTTAACCGCGCGTTAAGAGAAAAGTTTATAGCGTAAAGGCGGCGTGAAGAGAGCGGCAAAGCCCTTGTGCAGGAAAACTTGCAACCTTATAATGGGAACACCAAGAGAAAAGAGGAGCGTGTTTCCCAATGAATGAAGTTTCCAATCTGTTTGTGTGTCTGATGGGTATGGGCACCACCTTCGTGGGCCTCATCTGCATCATCTTCCTGACCATGCTGATGGGCAAGGTCATGCAGAAGCTCGAAAAGCCCGAGCCGCCCAAGGCGGCGCCGGTCCCCGCCGCGCCCGCTGTTCCTGCGGACGGCCTGACCGCCGAGGTCAGGATCGCCATTCTCGCGGCGCTGCAGCAGGAGCCCGGCTTCGATCTGGCCCGCGTGAGCTCGATCGACATCCGCAGGATCTGAGCGGAAGGACACACCCTTACATAACTCCGACATAGATTCTCACTTCTCCCTTTAAGCATCAGGGGCGCAGCGCGCCGCCCCTGATGCTTTTCCATTCGCCGGTGCGGCAAAAACGGACGGGAAATGAACAGAAATGGCTTGCAAAAACGGAAAGCTTAGCAGAAATGACTTGCAAAAACGGAAAGCTTAGCAGATAATTAGCAAGAGATATGATACAATGGTCATCATAGAGGGTGACCGGAGGGGAGCTTGCTATGAAGGACCTGCTGAGCCGGATCGGACAATGGACCGAAAAAATGTGGAGAAGCATACCGATCCACCTGCGTGACGCGATATTCACCGCGCTGCTGCTCGGTATCGCCGCGGCGATCTGCTTTGTGCTGCGCAGTATCGACGAGAACGGCAGCTTCACGCTGCTGATCTTCGTGCTGGCGGTGGTGATCATCTCCCGCTTTACGGAGGGCTATTTCTGGGGCGTTTTCAGCTCGCTTTTCGGCGTGATCTGCGTGAACTTCGTGTTCACCTATCCATTCTGGGCGTTCAACTTCAGGCTCACCGGCTATCCGCTGACCTTTCTGACGATGCTGGCGGTGTCGCTCATCATCAGCGCGATGAACACCAAGATCAAAAAGCAGGAGCGGCTGCGCACGGAGGCCGAGCGCGAGACGATGCGCGCGAATCTGCTGCGCGCGATGTCGCACGATATCCGCACGCCGCTCACGAGCATCGTGGGCAACACTTCCGCCATTTTGGAAAACGGAGACACGCTCTCGACCGAGCAGCAAAGAGAGCTGATGCGCGACGTCAACGAGGACGCCCAGTGGCTCATCCGCATGGTGGAGAATCTGCTCTCCATTACCCGCATCTCAGGCGAGCAGACGGCCATCAGCAAGGAATATGAGGCGGCGGAGGAGATCCTCGCGGCCTCGGTCCACAAATTCGAAAAGCGCTTCAAAAGCAACATCCGCATCGCGGTCGAGGTGCCGCGGGAGGTCGTGCTCGTCCCGATGGACGCGACGCTCATCCAGCAGGTGCTGCTCAACCTGATGGAAAATGCAGTGCTGCACGGCGAGAGCACGACGGAGCTGCGGCTGAGCGTGGAGCACATCGGCGACGAGGCCTGCTTCACGGTCAGCGACAACGGGCTCGGCATTCCGCGCGAAAGACTTGCGACGCTCTTCGACGGCTCGCTTTCCGGCGAGAAGAGCGGCGGCTTTGATATGAAGAAAAACATGGGCATCGGTCTTTCCGTCTGCCAGACGATCGTCAAGGCGCACGGCGGCAGGATCACCGCAGAAAACAGGCCGGAGGGCGGCGCACAGTTCCGCTTCTACCTGCCGCTCAAGGAGGAAAAAGAGAATGAAGATCAGGGATAAGGTATTGATCGTCGAGGACGAGCAGAACATCAAGAATTTCATGTCCACCATTCTGGCCGCCAACGGCTTCGACACGCTTATGGCGGGCAGCGCGAAGGAGGCGCTGTCGATGATCTCGTCGCATTGTCCCGACCTGATCATCCTTGACCTCGGTCTTCCCGACATGGACGGCATGGAGGTGCTCAAGCAGGTGCGGGCCTGGTCGAGCGTGCCGGTCATCGTGGTCTCCGCGCGCACGCACGAGGGCGACAAGGTCGCGGCGCTCGATCTCGGCGCAGACGATTACATCGAAAAGCCCTTCGGAACGAGTGAACTGCTTGCCCGCATCCGCACGGCCATCCGCCATACGCGCACGGGCCTTGACAACGACTCCATCGCGCAGTCCGGCAAGTATACGGTCCGCGACCTGACCATCGACTACGACAAGCACCATGTTCTCATGCGCGGGGAGGACGTTCACCTCACGCTCAACGAGTTCAAGATCGTGGCGCTGCTGGGCAAATACGCCGGTAAGGTGCTGACCTACGATTTCCTCATCCGCGAGATCTGGGGCCCCAAGGCCAAGGCGGACAATCAGATCCTGCGCGTGAACATGGCGAACATCCGCCGCAAGATCGAGAAGAATCCCGCCGCGCCCGAGTACATATTCACCGAGATCGGCGTGGGCTACCGGATGCTCGAGAACGAGTAAAAAACGATAAAAACCGCCCGAAGGCGGTTTCTATACCAGGGGACGAGAGTCCCTCCACACAATCACGCAGACAGCTCTTGCCGAAGGCTCGGCAAGAGCTGCTTGCGTTTTTTACGTCATGCTGAACAGCGTTGCGGCGACCTGCGCTCGGGTGATGGGCTCAGTGGGGTGGATACCGCCGTCGGCGTAGCCGGAGAGCGCGCCGATCGCGCAGAGCGTATTGATGTGCCCGCGCGCCCAGTCCGCAATGGCGTCGCTGTCGGTGAAGCTCCACTCCGGCGCGGCGTAGCCCAGCTCAAGGAGACGGCCGAGCATCGTCAGCGCCTCCTGACGGCTGATGGTCGCGGTGGGGAGGAAGCAGAGCCGGCCGTAGCCGTCGTAGCTGCCCTTCGTTACGCCGAGGGCATACATGGCGCGCACGCCGTCCTTCGCCCAGTCGGCGATGCTGCCGTTGTCGGCGAAGGGCAGCTCAACGGAGGAGGTGTCCTGCGCGGGCGTGAGCCAGCGGCAGAGCAGCACGGCAAATTCCTGACGGGTGATGGGGCTGTCGGGATTGAAGTTCCCGAGATCGTCGCCGGTGGTGACGCCGCTCGCCTTCAGGAAGCTCACGGCGGCGTTGGCCCAGTGACCGTCCGTATCGGGGAAGGCGGCGGACAGCTCCGACGGGGTGATGCTTAGGCCGGTGCGGGCGAGGCTGCCGCTCGCGTCGCCGGCGATGACGGCGATGCGGTGCGCCTTGCCGTCCGCGGCAGGCAGCGCGGCGTGGAGCGCGCCGGTCTGGTGGTCGTAGGTGAAGCTGAGCGCTTTGCCGTCGAGCGTCACGCGCAGCGTGGCGAGCGAGCCGCCGTCCACGGCGTCAAAGACCTTGCCGGTCAGGGCCGTGCCGTCCTCGGAGAGGGAGACGGAGATCTCCGGCGCGGCGGTATCGCTCATGCCCTCGCGGGCCGCGACGAGCTGATCGAGGTACAGCGTGCCGCTCAGAGCCGACGGCAGGCGCAGGGCGAAGCCGGTGATGCTCGCGGCTTTGTTGGGGAGGGTAAAGGTGAGCTGCTGCCAGCCGGTGAAGTTGATCACGGCAGCGTTCGTTTCGCCCGCATCGGTCGTGAGGGCGAGCGTCTCGCGCTGTCCATCGCCGTAGACCCAGAGCGTTACACGGTCATAGCCGGAGGGGACGGCGTAGGTTCGCTCCACGCTCAGAAGAAGCTCCTCCGCGTTCTCGGGGACGTTCTCGGCGCGATAGTCCCAGCGTGCGGAGGCGGAGCCGAAGCGGACGAAGCTCTTGTCGGTATTTTGGGTCAGGACGGTCTGCTCGCCCTCGAAGCCGTCGAGCAGGACCAGAGGATCGGAGGTGACATAAACGGGGATGGTGCGCGTGGTCTCGCCCGCGCGGACGGTCAGGCTGCCGTAGGCGGCATGGCCGGCGGCGGTAAAGACGCCGTTTTCATCAACCGTGCCGACGCCGCCCTCGGTGGTCCAGGTGAAGCAGGAGTTCTGCGCGAGCAGGGAGAGGTGGTTTTGATAGGCCTGCGCGGTCAGCTCGACGCTCGCGCCGGGGGAGACGCGCAGCTCGGTGAGCGTGCCGCTCTTGCCGAGACGGATCTCGTCCGGCGTCTCGATCACGCGGAGCTCGGCGGTGGTGTACTTGCCGCCGACCTTTGCGCCGACGGTCACGGTGCCGGCGGTTTTCGGCGCGGTCAGGACCGTATTGCCCAGCTCGTCGGTCCGCACGCTGCCGCGGTCGCTCGCGATGGATACCTCCTTATCCATGGGGATGTAGTTCGTGTCGATGGCGGCGGCGCGGAGCAGGACCTGCGCGCCCGCGAGCACGCGGTCGCTTTCCGTGCGCAGCGCGATGTGGTCGAGCGTGCCGCTCGGCTCATTCGACGCGACAAGGAAGATGTGGTTCGTCACGGCGCGCAGGCTGCCCTCGGAGGGGGTGTTGTAGACGCCGGCATTGCCGTCCTCCGGCAGCGTGACGCACAGAGTCGTCGAGCCGCCGCCGTCCAGGCTCAGCGCGGTCACGCAGCCGAGCTCGATCATGCGCTGCGCGACCTGTGTCAGGCTCGCGCCGATGGAGTAGCCCTTCCGGCGGCCGTCGATGGTGTAGAGCACAAGGCTGCCGTCGGCCTTTTGACCGATGGCGGTGCGCGGCGCGGCGCCGGCCGCAAGCCCCTTGCAGACCTCGCCGTTCTCCACGAGCTGATAGAGCGCGCCGATCATGTAGTCCACGTCGTTCCAGCCCTCGTCCGCCGCGCGGACGGTGACGGTCAGCGTGTCGCCGACCGCAAGCGCGCGCAGCAGAGCAAGGTTCTCCTCGCCGGAGAGGAGGTTCGCCGTCAGGACGTATTTGCCCTCGCTCACGGCGGTGTCGGTGGCCTCGGGCAGGATCTCGTCCACGGTGAGCGTCAGCGTTTCGCCGATGCTCAGGCGGCCGTCGACCGCCGAGCAGACCACGTCATAGCCCGCGGCGTTGGTGCCGGTGGAGCGCCGGGCGTTGAAATCGTAGGTGTAGAGGTAGATGCCGCCGTAGGAGTAGCGCACCTGATTGACGGCGGCAATGGAAAAGGACGTGTTGGCGCTCTCGACCTGCATTGCCAGCGCCGGAGCGCCGAGGATGGCTGTGCCGTCCGCGCGGAAGCCGACGGCATAGTTGCTCGCGGAGGCGACGCGCAGCACGCCATCGGTCATCACCGTGCCGAGCGGCGCGCCGTTGAGCGTATCGTAGTAGTCGCCGTTGATGCCCGCGACCACACGCAGGCCCTGCTCCTCCAGCCGCTTGGCGGCGGCGGAGACGGTGCTCGTCGCGGTGGTGTAATCGCCGTAGGTGACGATGGGCGTCACGCTCGTGTTCGGCGTGTAGACGACGTAGTTTTCCTGCCGCAGGTCGGAGAAGGTGTTGCTCCAGAACGTGCCCTCGCCGAGCTCGGCGCCGCGGTTGAGCGTTGTCGAGCGCAGGTCAAGGTCGTCGCCCAGCGCTTCGGAGGCGAGCGCCGTCGGCGCGAGCGTCAGCAGCAGGGTGAGGGATAAGAGAAAGGCGGTGCATTTGCGGGACAGTGCTTTCATAATGATCTCCTTTTGAAATACGGCACATACCTGTTTTTGCTATGCTTTTGCGCAGCAAAAGTTGACATAACGTTACTATACCATGACGGCCCTTAAAAGTAAAGACGAAGAAAGGCGGAAAAAAGTTCCGTCAAAGCTCCATTGTTTCCAAAAGATCGACAAGGATGGCGTTGGAGACCAGAAAGCCGCGGGGCGTGAGGGCATAAAAGCCGCCGGAAAGATGGGCGAGGCCGTGGGCTTCACAATTCCGGAGAATGCGCCGCGCGGCTTCCGGCAGCGTATCCGCGGCGACGCCGCGGGTCGTGCGGAGCGCGAGCATGACGCGCTCGGTCTCCCGCTCACGCGCCGAGGGCGCGGAGCACTCGGAATAGACGATGTGTCCCGCAAGGTAGGCGTCGAGATCGCGCGCGAGCGCAAAGCGCTCGCCGCCGAAGTCACTGTGCGCGCCGGGGCCGAAGCCGAGGTATTCCGCGAGCGTCCAGTAGCGGCTGTTGTGGCGGGACGCCCGTCCCGGGCGGCAGAAGTTGGAGATCTCATATTGCTCATAGCCCTGCCGCGCGAGAAGCCCGACTGCGGAGAGGTACATATCCGCCTGTGCGTCGTCATCCGGCAGCGTGAAGCGCTCGCGCCGTGCAAAGAGCGGCGTGCCCTCCTCGACCTTCAGCCCGTAGCAGGAAAGATGCTCGGGCGCGAGCGCGAGCGCGGCGTCAAGGTTTGCCTGCCAGCGCGTCATCGTCTGCCCGGGCAGACCGTAGATGAGGTCGAGGCTCAAATTGTCAAAGCCTGCGGCGCGGGCGTTCTCCACCGCGCGGACGGTCTGCGCGTGCGTGTGGACGCGCCCGATGCGCCGCAGCTCCGCGTCGTCCGCGGACTGCATCCCGAGCGAGAGGCGGTCGAAGCCTGCATCGTGCAGCTGCCGCAGGGCGGAAATATCCTGCGCGCTGTCGGGGTTGGCCTCGAGCGTGATCTCCGCGCCGGGGGCGACGCGGTAGCTTTGAAAAACCGCGTCCAGAAGGCGGCACAGGCGGTCGGGGCCGAGATAGCTCGGCGTGCCGCCGCCGAAGTAAACGGTGTCTACGGTGCAGTCCGCTGTGCGCTCCCGCCACGCGGCGAGCTGCGCGGTCAGCGCGGAGACGTAAGCGTCCATCTGTCCCTCGGCGCGCGGCAGGGAGTAGAAGTCGCAGTAAATGCACTTCGCCTTGCAGAACGGAATGTGGATGTAAAGCCCAAGTGAGCGCATGGTATCACCTCGCGTCCATTGTAGCCGATTTTGCGGGGAAAGGCAACGATGGATAAAAAAACTCCCGCTGGAAATGCTATGCCAAAAGGAGTGATCTTATGGATATGTCACCACAGGAATACCGGGCGTATATCAAGCAGAAGTCGCCGAGATCCCCCATCGTCAAGGATACGGCGCTCGCCTTTCTGATCGGCGGCGCGATCTGCGTGCTCGGTCAGCTCATTCTGGACGGCTACAGGTCCCTCGGGCTCGACAAGACCGACGCGGGTACCGCGACCTCCGTCACGCTCATCTTTTTAGCGGCGCTGACCACGGGGCTGAACCTGTATAATTCCCTCGCCCGCTTCGCGGGGGCGGGCACGCTCGTGCCGATCACGGGCTTTGCCAACTCCGTCGTCTCGCCCGCCATCGACTTCAAGGCCGAGGGCATCATCACCGGCATGGCGGCAAAGATGTTCGTCATCGCGGGGCCGGTGATCGTGTTCGGCACGCTTGCGAGCGTGGTGTACGGCGCGGTGCTGATGCTGATGGGATAGGAAAAAGCGCGGCGGGGCCGCGCTTTTCTCTTGCGCCGCGCCGCACGGTATTCTATAATGTTGCCATCGAATCAAACAACGGAGGATGGCACGATGTACGAAAACGGTAAGATCTACATGGGACTTGCGGACGGCGCGCGCGTGGAGCTTGCGCTCAATATGTGCAACCGCCACGGCCTGATCGCGGGCGCGAGCGGCACGGGCAAGACCATCACGATGAAAGTGATGGCCGAAAGCTTTTCCGACGCGGGCGTGCCGGTGTTCCTGTGCGACGTCAAGGGCGACGTCGCGGGCATCTGCGCCCCCGGCGTGAGCAGCGAGGGCATGGAAAAGCGCATCGACCGCTTCGGTCTGCGCGGCAGCTTTGCCTACAAGGGCTATCCCACGACCTTCTGGGACATTTATCAGACCGGCGGCCACGCCGTCCGAGCGACGGTGAGCGACATGGGGCCTGAGCTTTTGTCCCGCATCCTCAGCCTCACGCCCGCGCAGGAGGGCATCCTGCACATCATGTTCCGCATCGCGGATGACAAGGGGCTGCTGCTCCTCGATCTCAAGGACCTGCGCGCCATGCTGAACTACGTCAGTGAGCACCGCGCGGAGTACATGATGACCTACGGCAACATCACGCCGCAGTCCGTCGCGGCGATCCTGCGCGCGCTGCTGCCGCTCGAGCAGCAGGGCGGCGACCTCTTCTTCGGCGAGCCGCCGCTCGACATCTATGACTGGATGCGCACCGACGCGGACGGCCGCGGCATGGTCAACGTGCTCGACTGCGTGAAGCTGGTGCAGAACCCGACGCTCTACGCGAGCTTCCTTTTGTGGATGCTCTCGGAGCTGTTTGAGAGCCTGCCCGAGGCGGGCGATCTGGAAAAGCCCAAGCTGGTGTTCTTCTTCGACGAGGCGCACACGCTCTTCCGCGACGCGCCGGCGGTCCTCGTGCAGAAGATCGAGCAGACCGTCAAGCTCATCCGCTCGAAGGGCGTGGGCGTGTTCTTCGTGACGCAGAGCCCGAGTGACATTCCCGACGCGGTGCTCGCGCAGCTCTCCAACCGCGTGCAGCACGCGCTGCGCGCCTATACGCCCGCCGAGCTCAAGGCTGTGCGCGTCGCGGCGCAGGCGTTCCGCGCCAATCCCGCCTTCCGCGCGGAGGATGCCATTATGGAGCTGGGTGTCGGCGAGGCGCTGACCTCGTTTTTAGATGAACAGGGTGTGCCGACCATCGTGCAGCGCACAAAGATCGTCTGCCCGCAGAGCCTCATGGGTGCGCCCGAGCCGATGGCGCGCATGAAGGCCATGCTGCATGACGGCATGGAGAAGTACGGCGACGCGGTGGACAATCTCTCTGCCTACGAGGTGCTGACCGAGCAGGCGGATGCCGCGGCGCTGCAAAAGCAGCGGGAGGAGGACCGCCTCGCGCAGGAAAGGCTGGCTGCGGAGCAGGAAAAGCAGCGCGCCAAGGAGGAGGCCGCCGAGGAAAAGCGCCGCCAGAAGTTAGAGGACGAGGAGCGCAGGCGCGCGCAGAAGTTAGAGGATGAGGAGCGCCGCCGCGCACAAAAGCTGGAGGACGAGGCGCGCCGGAGGGCGGAGAGGGCCGCCGAGGCCGAGCAGAGAAAGCTCGAGCGGCAGCGCGAGCGTGAGGCTGCCGCGGCGAAGAAAAAGGCCGAACGGCTCCAGTCCAAGATCGAGACGCAGCTCGTCTCGGCGGGCGGGCAGATCCTCAAGCGCGGGCTTCTGGGCATTTTGAAACGGTAAATAGAGAGAAAGACGTGCCGGACGGCACGCCTTTCTCAGTGCGGTTTACTTGTTTGCCATGCGGTAGACGGCGAGGATGCCGTCGTAGTCGAGGGGGCAGAACTTGCCGACAACGCGGGTGTGGAAGAAGGTGCAGCGCTCGGCAAGCTCACGCAGCTGCTCCTCGCTGAGCACGCCGATGCCGAGCTCGGTGAAGGTGGTCGGCATATCAATGGAGCGGAAAAACTCCTCGGTCGTGTCGATGGCGCGGAGGGCAAGGTCGCGGTCGCTCTCGCCGTCCTTGCGGGTAAGGCGCCAAACGGCCTCGCCGTAGTGCGCGAAGCGCGCGGGATCGGTGTCCACCACATAGCGCGCCCACTGCGGCCACATGACCGAGAGCGTCGCGCCGTGCGCGGCGTCAAACATACCGGAAAGCTCGTGACCGAACTGGTGCACGGAGAAGTCCTTCACGCCGCCGAGGCCCGTGAGGTTGTTGTGCGAGAGGGAGCCGGCCCACATGATCTCGCTCATGGCGTCATAATTGTGACTGTCCTGCATGGCGACGCGGCCCGCGTCGATCACCGTGCGCAGCAGGCCCTCAGCGATCTCGTCGGTCATGCGGTTGGAGGGATGGCCGGGGTTGAAGTAGCGCTCAAGCGTGTGCATCATGATGTCCACCACGCCGCAGCCGACCTGATAGCGTGGGAGCGTATAGGTCAGCTCGGGGTCCATGATGGCGAAGAGCGGACGCTGCAGATCGGTGTTCAGACCGCGCTTGAGCGTCGTCTCATCGTTCGTGAGCACGGCGCTGTCGCTCGTCTCGCTGCCGGCGGCGGAGATGGTCAGCACCGCGCCGAGCCTGCTCGTTTTGGTAAGCGCCGCCTTCTTGCTCCAGAAATCCCAGATGTCCGTTTCGGGGTTGGCGACGCCGTGGGCGATGGCCTTGGACGTGTCCATCACGCTGCCGCCGCCGACGCCGAGAATGAAGTCCGCGCCGAAGGCGAGCGCCTTCTGCACGCCCTCGCGCGCGTGGGACAGGCGCGGGTTGGGCTGCACGCCGCCGAAGCTCATGTGCTCAAGCCCCGCGTCGGTGAGCGTCTGCTCGATGCGCGCGATAAGCCCGCTCTTCACGGCGCTGTGGCCGCCGTAGACGATAAAGACCTTCGTGCCGCCGAAGTGCTTGACCGCCTCGCCGACCTTTGCCTCCGCGCCCTTGCCGAAATAGATCTTAGTCGGGCAGTAAAATTCAAATGCCTGCATGGAATGGGTCCTCCTTGTCTGCGTGCGGAATGGAGCGCACGCGGATTTTCTGCGCCTATGGTAGCACACCTGCGCGCACATTGCAAGAGGTCGAAGGGGAGAGAAAAAGCGCATTTTTTGCGTGATTTTGTGTTGACATAATGAATGTGGATAACTCTGTGGAAACTGTGAATAACCCTGATTTTACAAGAAATTTACAGGTTGACGCACGATTATTTTTTGACCGATACGAAAACTATTCGAGAATGCTGCGCGAGTTTTTAACAAGCGCGGAGCGCGGCGCGGGAGCGCATCAAAACACTTGCTATTGTGGGACGGAGCTGCTATAATATACAAGGAATAGTATCCTATGGAAACGGAGAAGACAAATGGCAAAGGCAGGAAAGAATTACGGCAACGAGAGCATTTCCTTACTCGAGGGCGCGGAGCGCGTGCGCAAGCGTCCGGGCGTTATTTTCGGCTCGGACGGACTGGACGGCTGCGAGCACGCGGTGTTCGAGATCCTCTCGAACTCCATCGACGAGGCGCGCGAGGGGCACGGCAAGGTCATCACGCTCACGCATTACGCCGACGGCAGCATCGAGGTGGAGGACAACGGGCGCGGCTGTCCCGTGGACTGGAACCCCAAGGAAAAGCGCTACAACTGGGAGCTTGTGTACTGCGAGCTTTACGCCGGCGGCAAGTACAACAATCTCGACGGCGACAACTACGAATACTCCCTCGGCCTCAACGGCCTCGGCGCCTGCGCCACGCAGTACGCCTCGCGCTACATGGATGTGACCGTCTGGCGCGACGGGAACAAATATTCCCTGCACTTTGAGCGCGGGCAGATCACCGGCAAAAAGGGCGAGGAGCTGAAGATCGAGCCGACCGACCGCGGCAAGAGGACCGGCACGCTCACGCGCTGGCTGCCCGATCTCGACGTGTTTACCGACATCAACATCCCCGCGTCGTATTTTACCGACGTGCTGCGCCGTCAGGCGGTCGTGAACGCGGGCATCACGTTCCGCTTCCGCGACCAGGTGGGCGGAAAATTTGAGACGCAGGAGTTCCTCTACGAAAACGGCATCGTGGACTATGTGACCGAGCTGGCCGGAGAGGGCGCGCTGACCACGCCCGTTTTCTGGGAGACGGAGCGCCGCGGACGTGACCGCGAGGATAAGCCCGAGTATAAGGTCAAGCTCTCGTGCGCCTGCTGCTTTTCCAACCGCGTGAACGTCATCGAGCACTACCACAACTCCTCGTGGCTCGAGCACGGCGGCGCGCCGGAAAAAGCGACTAAGACGGCCTTCGTCTACGCCATCGACAAGTATCTCAAGGACAGCGGCAAGTATCAGAAGAACGAGAGCAAGATCACCTGGCAGGACGTGGAGGACTGCCTCGTGCTGGTGTCCAACAACTTCTCCACGCAGACGAGCTACGAGAACCAGACGAAGAAGTCCATCACGAACAAATTCGTGCAGGAGGCGATGACGGACTTTTTGAAGTCCCGCCTGGAGACCTACTTCATCGAGAACCGCGTCGAGGCGCTCAAGATCGCCGAGCAGGTGCTCATCAACAAAAGAAGCCGCGAGAGCGCGGAAAAGCAGCGGCTGAACATCAAGAAAAAGCTCTCCGGCAATATCGACATTTCCAACCGCGTGCAGAAGTTCGTGGACTGCCGCACGCGCGACGTGTCCCGCCGCGAAATTTATATCGTTGAGGGCGACAGTGCTCTCGGCAGCGTCAAGCTCTCGCGCGACGCGGAGTTTCAGGGCATCATGCCCGTGCGCGGCAAGATCCTGAACTGCCTCAAGGCCGACTACGCCCGTATTTTCAAGAGCGAGATCATCACCGATCTTCTGAAGGTGCTCGGCTGCGGCGTGGAGGTGCAGGGCAAGGCGGTCAAGGAGCTCAACGCCTTCGACCTCAACAATCTACGCTGGAGCAAGGTCGTCATCTGCACCGATGCGGACGTGGACGGCTTCCAGATCCGCACGCTGATCCTGACGATGATCTACCGTCTCTGCCCCACGCTCATCCGCGAGGGCTACGTCTACATCGCGGAAACGCCGCTCTTTGAGATCAACTGCGGCGACAAGACGTGGTTCGCCTACTCCGACAAGGAGAAGAACGACATCGTAAAAACGCTTGAGGGCAAGCGCTATAAGGTCGACCGCTCCAAGGGCCTCGGCGAGAACGACCCGGAGATGATGTGGCTGACGACCATGAACCCCGAAACGCGCCGTCTCATCAAGGTCATGCCCGAGGACGCGGAGGCGACCGCGCAGGTATTCGATCTGCTCCTCGGCGACAATCTGCAGGGCCGCAAGGACCATATCGCAGAGAACGGCTACAAGTATCTGGAACTGGCGGACATTTCGTAGGAGGGCGGAAAATGGGGCAAAGCCCTTGCAAAAGAGCGGCGTTTATGGTACGCTGAAGGAACAGGATACCCAATGGACCCACACAGGGAAGGAGAATGGAAAAATGAAAAAACTGATCGCTCTTCTGCTGGCGCTGATGTTGGCGCTGGCGCTGGCCGTCCCCGCAAGCGCGGCGGGCGAGGATATTGGCATCATCGGCGGAGCCGACGGTCCGACCTATATTCTCGTCAGCGCCGATCCGAAGGCTGCCGCGACGGTTTCAAAGGAACAGCGCGAGCAGAACATCAAGGCGCTCGGCGGCGTGGCCGGGCAGGTCAATGTGCTGCTGGGCGACCGATGCATTGCTTTCACCGACGCGGTGCCCGAGGTGAAGAACGGGCGCACGATGGTGCCGCTGCGCGCCGCGCTGGAGGCGATGGGCGCAAGGATCGAATTTGACCAGGCCACCAAGACCGCCATCGTAACGGGTGAGAAGGCGAGCTTTACCCATGTTGTCGGCAGCGACGTCATCACGCGCGCCGACGGCTCGACGGTGAAGATGGACGTCCGCTCCTATGTGACGCCCTCCAACCGCACGATGGTGCCGGTACGCTTCTTCTCGCAGGTGCTCGGCTACGACGTGTTCTGGGACAACGGCTACCGCATGGCGTTCCTGCTCGACGAGGAGACCTTCGCGGAGAAGGTGGACAGCCGTCTCACCATTCTCAACGGCTATCTGGCCGGAAATGCGAAGCGCTTTGACGCCTCCAAGAATTATAAGGAGGATGTGACCCTCTCCGGCACGGTCAAGGTCATCGACTCCATCAAGGGCGACCGCAGCTATCCGTATTCCGGCAAGGCGTCCGTGCTGCTGGGCAAGGACGGCATGAGCATGAGCCTGAGCGCCGACCTCGGCGATCTGGCGGAGCTCCTCGAGGGGCTTGGCGGAAAGCTGCCGGAGGCGTACCGCGCCTTGACCGTCAAGCCCGAGCTGGAGGCTATATTCTCTGATAAGCTCTACTTTAGGTCCCCGCTCCTTGACGCGGCGATGGCAAAGGCAAATGCGCCGCAGGCTGTCTCTGGAGCATGGTATGCGACGGACGCTGTGATGAGCTTCCCCGACCTCTACAGGTCGATGTACGGCAGCGGGGACGGCCGCACCGTCGGCCACATTCTCTATGCCATGATGAAGCAGGGGGATGCGAATGGGTTCTACGAGAGCTGGAGCAGCGCGGCGCAGCTTGCCTCCGATGCAGTCGAGCTCCTCGGCGACGAGACCTTTACGAAGTCCGCCGGCAGCTATAAGTGGCACCTCGGTATCGACGAGCTGACAAAGCTGATGGGTCGGAGAACCGGCGGCGGGACGCTTACCGCACAGACCGCCAAGGACGAGGGGCTTGAGGAGCTGAGCATAGATCTCACGCTGCGCAGCGACGGCGGCGTGGAGCTCAAGTACACGGCGGCGATGAACGCGAAGGAGGAGGCGGCGTTCCGCATCGACTATACACTCACGGGGAACAGCAGCCGCATGACCGTCAAGGGAGCGGTGCAGGTGCGCAACGTCTGCGACGTGACCTTTGACGCGGCGGTCAGCGTCCGCACGACGAGCGAAAAGCCGCTCACGGCTCCGCCCGCAGGCGCGACGATCATCACGCTCCCCCCGGTAATGCCGATCGCGGCATAAAGAAAAGAGAGAAGGAAGGCGCACTCGCATCCGAGCGCGCTTTCCTTCTCTTTTGCCTTATTCGATGCCGAGGACCTTGTAGTCCTTGTCCTCCACCGCCTTCTTGAGCGCGGCGTCGTCCACGGGGGACTGCAGCGTCACGACGGCGGTGCCGGCGGTGTGGCTGACCTCGGCGTCCACGACCTCGGGAATGGCCTCGAGCGCCTTTTTGACGGCCGCCTCGCAATGGGCGCACATCATGCCTTCGATCTTCATCGTCTTTTTCATGGTTTCCTTCTCCTTTTTCGTTGTAGTTTTTTCTTCTGCCGGTGCTGTGTTTGCAGAGGCAGGCTTTTTTCTGTGCTTGTGGTCGTGCTTTGGGTCGCGGAGCTTGAAGAGATTCAGCCGCAGGGCGTTGGACACCACGCAGAAGCTCGACAGGCTCATCGCCGCCGCGCCGAACATGGGGTTGAGCGTCAGCCCCAGCGGGACGAACACGCCCGCGGCCAGCGGGATGCCGAGCGTGTTGTAGAAAAACGCCCAGAAGAGGTTCTGGTGGATGTTGCGTAGCGTCGCGCGGCTCAGACGGATGGCGGCGGGCACGTCGCTCAGACGGCTCTTCATCAGCACCACGTCCGCCGCGTCGAGCGCGACGTCCGCGCCCGCGCCGATGGCGATGCCCACGTCCGCGCGGGTGAGCGCGGGAGCGTCGTTGATGCCGTCGCCGACCATGGCGACCTTGCCGCGCTCGCGCAGGCGGCGGATCTCCGCTTCCTTGCCGTCGGGCAGCACGCCGGCGATCACGCGGTCCACGCCCGCGGCGGCGCTGATGGCGCGCGCCGTGCGTTCGTTGTCGCCCGTGAGCATGACGACCTCGATGCCCATATTCCGCAGCTCGCGCACGGCCTGCGGGCTGTCGGGCTTGATGACGTCCGCCACGGCGATGACGCCGAGAAGCCTACCGTTTTCGCTGAACAGCAGCGGCGTTTTGCCGTCCTCCGCAAGCGCCTCGCAGCGCGCCCGCATGGCGGGGGAGACCTCCGCCGCGGCGGAAACGTAGGCGAGACTGCCGCCGCAGAGCGTCTGCCCGTTCCGCACGGCGGTCAGCCCGCTGCCGGAGAGCGCCCGGAAGTCCGTGACCTCATCCGCGGTCAGGCCGTCGGCTTGCGCCCTGGCGAGGATCGCGCGGGCGAGCGGATGCTCGCTTTTCTGCTCGAGCGCGAGCGCCGCGCGAAGCAGCTCCGCTTCGCTTACACCATCTGCGGGAAGAAGCTCGGTGACCTGCGGCTCGCCCGCAGTGATGGTGCCGGTCTTGTCCAGCGCGACGATGTCCACGCGGCCCGTCTCCTCCAGCGACGCGGCGGTTTTGAACAGAATGCCGTTCTTCGCGCCCAGTCCGCTGCCGACCATGATGGCGACGGGCGTGGCGAGCCCCAGCGCGCAGGGACAGCTGATGACGAGCACGGAAATGCCGCGCGCGAGGGCGAAGCCGACGCTCTGACCGAGCAGCAGCCACACGACGGTCGTCACCGCCGCGATGGCAATGACGGCCGGCACGAATACGCCGGAGACCCTGTCCGCGATCTTTGCGATGGGGGCCTTGGTCGCGGCGGCGTCGCTGACCATCTGAATGATCTGCGAAAGCGTGGTGTCCTCGCCGACGCGCGTGGCGCGGCAGCGCAGGAAGCCGGACTGGTTGACCGTCGCGGCGGAGACCGTGTCGCCCGCGACCTTGTCCACCGGCAGGCTCTCGCCCGTCAGCGCCGCCTCGTTGACGGCGCTTGCGCCGTCAAGCACCACGCCGTCCACGGGGATGCTCTCGCCCGGGCGGACCGCGAAGATGTCGTCCTTCTGCACCTGCTCGATGGGGACCTCAAGCTCCCTACCGTCGCGTTCGACCGTCGCGGTCTGCGGCGCGAGCTTCATCAGGCCCTTGAGCGCGTCGGTCGTGCGGCCCTTGGAGCGGGCCTCGAGCATCTTGCCGACGGTGATGAGCGTGAGGATCATGGCGGCGGACTCGAAGTAGAAGTCCATCATGTAGGTCATCACGGCCTCCGTGTCGCCGCGCACCTGCGCACCGGTCATGGCGAAGAGGGCGTAGGTGCTGTAGCCGAAGGCTGCCGTCGCGCCGAGGGCAACGAGCGTATCCATGTTCGGCGCACGGCGCCACAGGCTCTGGAAGCCGCTGATGAAGAATTTCTGGTTGATGACCATGACGGCGACCGTTAAAAGCAGCTGGGTCAGGCCCATCGCCACATGGTTGTCCGTGTAGAACGCGGGCAGCGGCCAGCCCCACATCATGTGTCCCATCGAGAAGTACATCAGCACGAGCAGGAAGCCGAGCGACCAGAGCAGCCGGCGCTTCAGCTTCGGCGTTTCGTGATCCTCCAGCGCGGCCTCCGCCTCGGCGGCGCTCGGCGCGGCTTTGCCCGCGCCCTTTAAGGACGCGCCGTAGCCCGCCGCCTGCACGGCGGCGATGATGTCCTGCGGCGCGGCAGAACCCTCCACGCCCATCGAGTTCGTCAGCAGGCTCACCGAGCAGGACGTGACGCCCGGGACCCTGCTCACCGCCTTTTCGACCCGGGCCGAGCAGGCGGCGCAGCTCATGCCGGTCACATTGTATTGTGTCATTGCGTGTTCCTCGGTTCTGTGAAATTGCGGTTAGGTTGTGCGGTTTTCACTCATTTCATGAGCTTTTGAAGCGTCGTCACCAGCTCGTCGATGGTCTCGTCCCTGCCGGCGCGGATATCCTCCGCCACGCAGGTGCGGATGTGTGCGGCAAGCAGCTCCTTGTTGAAGGCGTTGACCGCCGCGTTGACCGCCGCGGCCTGCACTAAAATGTCGGGACAGTACGCGCCGGACTCCACCATGCTGCGGATGCCGCGGATCTGCCCCTCGATGCGGTTGAGCCGGTGAATGAGCTTTTTGTACTCCTCCGGCGAGCGCTCCTTTTTGCGCTGCGAGCAGCGGCAGCATTCCGATCGGTCCATATACCGTGCCTCCCTGATAGCGATATACCCCTTGGGGGTATCTGCACTATATACCCCTATGGGGTATTTGTCAAGAGAAAAAAGAGAAAAGGTCTCAGGACCCTTTCTCTTCCTTTTTGTCAATGATGGTCGCGGTGGCGCGCACGCGGCGCAGATCGAAGTCCCGCACGTTCCAGCGCTCGATGAGGTCGCTGATCTGCCCCTCGGCCTCGGCGACCTCCTCCTCGAACGCGCGGGCGGAGATGCGCAGTGCGCCGTGACCGAGGATGATGACCTGCTCCATGTTGTCCGACGTGGCGACGCGGACGCGGTGGTTTTTGCCGAGGTCGTAGGTCGCGCGCTCGATGTAGCTGTCGGCGGTCTGCGCCTCCTTGGTGTAGACGATGTAGATGCCGTTTTTCTTTTCCATCGAGCCGGGATTACCCTTGACCTTGTAGGCGTCGAAGACCAGAATGATCTCGCACCTGCGCCAGCCGCGGTAGTTGGCAAGGATGCCCGCGAGCGCCTCGCGTGCGGCGGCGACATCCTGCGCGGCAAGCTTTTTGAGCGCGTCCCACGCGAAGATGATGTTGTAGCCGTCCACGAGCAGATACTCGGGACCGGTCTTCTGATTTTTGATGTTATAGCGCGTCTCGTCGAGCGCGGTGCGCGCGGGCGCGCGCTTTGGCTCGAACGCGCGGCGCTCGACCTTGCCGTAGGTGCTCTCGAAGATGGCGAGCAGCTCCTTGTCCTCGGCGGCGGAGCCGGAGGACCCGCGGCTGCGTGTCGGCATGGGTTCGGCGGCTTCGGCGGGGTGCTCCTGTAGGACGCAGGGGACGTGCGCGCGGGCTTTGACCTCGTCCCACGGAACGTAGACGCCCGCGCCGTGCTCGCAGAACACCGAGCCGGTGGGGTTTTCCGCGTCGCGCTCGGGATCGTAGCCGATGGCGGCGATGACGCTCTCCGCGTCCGCGCAGGGCTCGTAGCCGCGCAGGGTGCAGCTCAGACGTCCGCGTCCGCGGGTGTAGGCCGCGACCTCACGCGCGTAGCTGCGCAGTCCCTTGACCGGCGCGAAGCCGGTGAGCACCGTTTCCTCGCCGACCGTTTCCGGTGCGTCCGCCGAGCCGCCCATCGCGGCAAGGTCGGTCATCGCGCGGCCCACGCACTCCGGCGGCAGCTCGAGACGGAAATCATAGAACGGCTCGAGCAGCACGCTCTCGGCCTGCATCAGACCCTGCCGCACGGCGCGGTAGGTCGCCTGCCGGAAATCGCCGCCCTCGGTGTGCTTGAGGTGCGCGCGGCCCGCGAGGAGCGTCATTTTTACGTCGGTCAGCGCGCTGCCCGTCAGCACGCCGGGATGCGCGTGCTCGGCAAGGTGCGTGAGAATGAGACGCTGCCAGTTGAGGTCCAGCTCGTCCGTCGGACAGGCGGAGGCAAGCTGAACTCCGCTCCCGCGCGGGGCGGGCTCGAGCAGCAGATGCACCTCGGCGTAGTGGCGCAGCGGCTCGAAGTGCCCCACGCCCTCGACGGTGTTGGCGATGGTCTCCTTGTAAACGATGCCGCCCTCGCCGAACGTGACGGAGAGGCCGAAGCGGTCGGATATGAGTCGCTGCAGAATTTCCAGCTGCACCTCGCCCATCAGCTCGGCGTGCAGCTCGCCGGACGCTTCCTCCCACACAATGCGGAGCATCGGGTCCTCGTCCTCCAGCTCGCGCAGCTTCGGGAGGACGGTGTGCGCGTCTGTGCCGTCGGGCAGGAGGATGCGGTAGGTCAAAACGCTTTGCAGCACAGGCTTTTCGCCGTCCGCCTCCGCCCCGAGCCCCTGCCCTGGATAGGTGTCCGCAAGGCCCGTGACGGCCACGACCTCGCCCGCGCCCGCCGCGTCGAGCGGGCGGAACTTCGCGCCGGAGTAAAGCCGGAGCTGGTCGGCCTTGCCGCAGGGAAGCTGCGTTTTTGCCCGCAGCGTCCCGCCGGTGACCTTCAGGTGCGTGAGCCGTGTGCCCTGCGCGTCGCGGGAGATCTTAAAGACGCGCGCGCCGAAGTCCGCGCCGCGCGCCGGCTCGCGCGTGAAGCGCGTGAGCAGCTGCAAAAACTCCGCCACGCCCTCATTTTTGAGCGCGGAGCCGAAGCAGCAGGGGAAAATTTTCCGCGCGGAGATCAAAGCGGCGAGCGTGTCGTCCGAAAGCGCGCCGCGCTCCAGCAGCTCCTCGAGAGCCGCTTCGTCGGTCAGCGCGGCGTGCTCGTCGCGCTCGTTCGGCTCCGCGCCGAGATCGACGCACGCGCCGAAGCTCTTTTGCAGATCCGTCAGCAGCGCCGCGCGGTCCGCGCCCGCAAGGTCCATCTTGTTGATAAAGAGGAACGTCGGCACGCCGTAGCGCTCCAGCAGCCGCCAGAGCGTGCGGGTGTGGCCCTGCACGCCGTCCGTGCCGCTGATGACAAGGATCGCGTAGTCGAGCACCTGCAGGGTGCGCTCTGCTTCGGCGGAGAAATCGACGTGGCCCGGCGTATCGAGCAGCGTGATGTGCGTGCCGCCGCAGTCGAGCACCGCCTGCTTGGCAAAGATGGTGATGCCGCGCTCGCGTTCGAGCGCTTCGGTGTCCAGAAAGGCGTCGCCGTGATCGACGCGGCCGAGCGTGCGCAGCGCGCCCGCGGCATATAAAAGGCCCTCGGAGAGGGTCGTTTTGCCCGCGTCGACATGGGCGAGTATCCCGATGGTGAGTTTTTTCATGGCCTGTCCTCTGAAAAAGCGCCGCGGCGCGGCGCATCCGTTTTCTCTACGATACCATGCTTTTGCGCCCGCGTCAAATGGAAAAGGGCTGCCGGCGGCAGCCCTTTCGCTCACAGCTTTTATGATCTTCCGTAGATGCGCGTCATTTCGCGGATCTGCCCGGCGAGCTTTTTGCTCGCCTCACCCGGGAGCATACGCCACTCCCAGTTGCCGCGGCTCGTGCCGGGGATGTTCATGCGGTGGCCCGCGCCGAGTTCGAGCCAGTCCTGCATCTGCGCGACGAAGAGCTTTGCCACCGAGCTCATGCCGCCGCGGATGATGCCGCGGTTGAAGCCCTCTCGGTCGTTGAGCCCAAGGTACTGCACGGCGAAGGCAATATCCGCCTTATCCGCCTCCGTGCGCCAGAGGGCGAGGGGCGCGTTGTCGTGCGTGCCGGTGTAGCAAATGCTGTTGAAGTTGCAGCTATGCGGCAGGTAGTCGCTCGGGTCGCGCGAGTCGAACGCAAACTCGAGCACCTTCATGCCGGGAAGACCGGAATCGGAGAGCAGCTGCACGACCTCGGGCGAGGGATAGCCGAGGTCCTCGGCGATGAAATCGAGGTCGCGGAACCAGCCGGTCAGCACGCCGACGAGCGACATGCCGGGGCCCTTGACCCAGCGGCCGTTTTTGGCGGTCGTCTCGCCGTAGGGAATGGCCCAGTAGCTCTCGAAGCCGCGGAAATGGTCGATGCGGATGACGTCGTAGAGCTTCTGCGCGCCGCCGATGCGACGGATCCACCAGCCGAAGCCGTCCTTCGCCATGGCCTCGTAGTTGTAGAGCGGGTTGCCCCAGAGCTGCCCGTCCTCGCTGAAGCAGTCAGGCGGGACGCCGGAGACCTCGGTGGGCACGTTGTGCTCGTCGAGCTGGAACATTTCGGGTTCTGCCCACACGTCGGCGGAGTCCATCGCCACATAGATGGGCAGGTCGCCGATGATGCGGATGCCGAGCGAGTGGATGTACGCCTTGAGTGCCTCCCACTGGCGGAAGAAGAGAAACTGAATGTAAGTGAAAAGCTCCACATCCTCGCGCAGCTCGGCGCGGTAGCGCTCGATGACCTCGCTGCTTGTGCGGCAGCGGATGTCCTCGTCGTCCCATTCCGTCCAGGACTTCATGCCGAAGTGGCGCTTGAGCGCCATGAAGAGGGCGTAGTTCGGTAGCCAGCGCTCATTTTCCCGCTCAAATGCCGCGACGGCCTCGCGGTCGCGCGTAAAGCCGCGCGCCTTGGCCTTTTCGAGCAGCGTGAAGCGGCTCGCGTAGATTTTGCCGTAGTCGACATAGCGGGGATCGTCGCCCCAGTCGCAGGCGTTGACCTCCGCGCGCGTCAGGAGCTTATCTTTGACGAGCAAGTCCAAGTCGATGAAATACGGGTTACCCGCAAAGGACGAAAAGCTCTGATACGGCGAGTCGCCGTAGCTCGTCGGGCCGAGCGGCAAGAGCTGCCAGTATTTCTGACCCGCGGCGGCGAGAAAGTCGGCAAAGTCATAGGCGGCCTTGCCCATCGTGCCGATGCCGTGGGGCGAGGGAAGGGACGAGATCGGCATCAGAATGCCGGAGGAACGTTCGATCAATGGAACCACTTCTTTCTGGAAAATGAAGGATGAAAGGTGTTAACCCTTTACCGCGCCTGCGGCCACGCCCTTGATGATGTACTTCTGGCACAGCAGGTAGAACACGATGACAGGGATGATGCTCAACAGGATCAGCGCCATCGTCGCGCCGAGGTCGACGGTGCCGTAGCTGCCCTTGAGGTACTGGATGTGGATGGGGATGGTCATGTACTTTGTGCGGTCGAGCACGAGATAGGGAAGCAGATAGTCGTTCCACACCCACATGATCTCGAGGATGCCGACGGAGATCATCGTGGGCCGCAGCATCGGCAGCACGACAGAAAAATACGTGCGCAGCGGGCCGCAGCCGTCGATGGCGGCCGCCTCCTCAATTTCAAGCGGGATGGATTTGACAAAGCCGACGAACATGAAAATCGCAAGCCCCGCGCCAAAGCCGAGGTAGATGATGGGGATGGTCCAGGGGGTGTTGAGCTTGAGAGTATCGGCCGTCTTCGACAGTGTGAACATCACCATCTGGAACGGCACGACCATCGAAAAGACGCAGAGATAATAGACCATGCGGCAGAATTTGCTGTCCACACGCGCGATATACCACGCGGCCATCGACGTGCAGAGCAGGATCAGCGCGGTCGAGACGATGGTGATAAATAAGCTGTAGCCGGCGGATTTTAAGAACGGGTAGTTGCCGAACGTCAGGCCCTTGATGAAGTTCGCCCAGCCGGCAAAGCTCTCCGCGTTCGGGAGGGCGAACGTGTCGGTCTTGACATAGGTGTTGAGCTTGAAGGAGTTGATGACCACCGTGAGGACCGGCAGCACATAGATGACGCAGATGACGCCGAGCACGATGGAGAGGATCGTCTTGCGGCGGGCTTCTGCGGAAAGAGAGCGCTTGTTCATTACTGCTGCACCTCCTTTTTGCGGTTGGCACTGAGCTGGAGAAGACCGATGGTCGCGACGAGGATGAAGAACAGCACGGCCTTGGCCTGCGCGGTGCCGCGCGAGTTGGCATTCTGCCCGTAGAACGTGTTGAGGATGTTCAGCGCGAGCATTTCGGTCGTCTTGATCGAGCTGCCGTCGGACAGGATGGTATAGGGCTGGCCGCCCGTGAGGGCGAGGTTCTGGTCGAAGAGCTTGAAGCCATTCGTAAGAGAGAGGAACGTGCAGATGGTGATGGAGGGCATCACATTCGGGATCGTGACTTTCCAAAGCGTCTGCCAGCGGCTCGCGCCGTCGATCTTCGCGGCCTCGAGCATGTCCTCGGGCACGGCTTGCAGGCCTGCGATGTAAATGATCATCATGTAGCCGATCTGCTGCCAGCACATCAGGATGATGAGACCCCAGAAGCCGAGCTTCGTGTTGAGCAGGATCGACGTGCCGTAGCGCGAGAGGATACCGTCGAAGATCATCGACCAGATGTAGCCGAGCACGATGCCGCCGATGAGGTTCGGCATGAAGAACACCGTGCGGTACAGGTTGCTGCCCTTGATGCCCTGCGTGAGCGCGTAGGCCACCGCAAAGGCCAGCACGTTGATCAGCACGAGCGATATGACGGCAAACAGCGCCGTGAACCAGAACGAATGCACAAAGCTCGCATCCTGGAACGCGCGGCGGTAGTTTTCAAGGCCGACAAAATGCGCGTCGCTCGTGACCTTGAATTTGCAGAAGGAGAGATAGATGCCCTTGCAGAACGGATAGACAAAGCCGATGATGAACGCGCAGACCATCGGCCCCATAAAGAGCGGGAACCAGCGGCGGATCGGGCGGCGGATCATCGAGCTGTTGACCGCAGCGTTGCTGTGCTTATGTTTCAATTCGATCAACTCCCAGCCAAAGATAGAATATTGCTTTTGTTTCTGCACGGCGGGCGCTTCATGCGGCGCTCGCCGTGATATGCAGGGAGGGACGGGCGAAATCGCCCGCCCCTCTCATTTGTGCTTTTCAGATGCGCTTGCTTTTTTAAAAGCGGCTTAACCGTTGGCGGCAGCGTACTGCGTGGCCCAGCCGTCGACAAACGCGGTCTTGACGAGCTCCCAGTTGGCATCGCTCTGGTCGGCGTCGTACTGGTTCATCGCGGAGACGAGCGCAGCGCGGTAAGCATCAACGTTCGGCTGGAAGTTGGTGACCCAGGGCATGATGTAGTTGCCGTTGGTGGTGTAGTCGTTGGCGTCGGCGAGGAAGCCGTTGGTGGATTCGGCAGCCTGCTTATAGGGCATGGCGGCGAATTCATCGACCAGCATACGGGAGACCTCGGGATCGGTGACCATCCAGTTCATGAATTCGAGCGTGGCCTGAATGTCTTCCTCGGAAGCCTTGGCGTTGACAGCCCAGCAGTTCTCGGTGCCGCAGTTGAGACCCGCGTTCTCTTCGCCGGCAACACCGCAGTAGAACGGGATCATGGACAGGTTGTCAAGACCGTACTGACCGTCGCCGGTACCGGTGAGCTTGGCCCACTCCCAGGAACCGTTCTGATAGAACACGGCCTGCTCCTTGCCGAACTCATCCGCCGCGTCAAAGCCGCCGGCAGCGAGATCAGCAGGATTCACGGCGCTGTTGTTGATGTACAGATCCCACAGGTTCTTGTAGTTCTGCATGTAGGTACCCTTGATGGAAGACGGGCATTCCTTCCAGGCGTCGGGATCGTCCACGGACTCGTAGTAATACTCGAGGTTCGCGAGGTGGCCGGTGAAGCGCCAGCTGGAATCGTCGCTCATGGAAGAGGAGGTGAAGGCGTCGAAGCCGAGCTCGGAAGCGCGGGCGTGGATGTCCTCAGCGACGGCCTTGAGAGTCTCAAAGTTCGTGATGTCGCCAAGCGTGTAGCCGGCCTTTTCGAGCAGATCTTCGTTGACGATGATGCCGTAGCACTCGTAGCAGTAGCCGATGGAGCAGAGCTTGCCGTCAGCGTCGTAGAGGTTGTAGGCGTCGGTGTTGAGCTCGTTGGCAACGGCGGTGCCGCTCAGGTCATAGCAGTAGTCGCCCCAGGTGTCGACAGCGGCCTGGTTGCCCACGACGAACAGCGTCGGGGGAGCGGACTTGTCCATCTCGGCGGTCAGGGTCTCGTTGTAGGTGCCGGAAGCGGCGGTCACGACGGTGACGGGCACGCCGGTCTTCTCGGTGTACATGGCGGCGACCTTCTGCAGGGTCTCGTCGGCTTCGGGCTTGAAGTTCAGCCAGTAGACGCGGCCGGAGGCAGTATCGCCGTCGCTGTTGTCAGTGGAGTCATCCTTCTTATCGCCGCAGGCGACGAGAGAAAGCGCCATGACAAGAGCAAGGATCATTGCAAGATACTTTTTCATTTCATCAATACTCCTTTTCAAATTTATTTTCACGCGGGTTCCCGCGGGAAAATCGGTGCTTGGGCTGCCGCACGGACGCACCCTCGCGCAGCGCGGTCGGCAGAGTGACGTGGCGATGAACGCCGCGTCCCTCGATGATGTCGAGCAGGATCTCGACGCTCGCCTCTCCCATGGCGGTCATGGGCTGGCAGAGGGTGGTGAGCATGGGATGAATGTATTCCGAGACGCTGATGCCGTCGATGGCGATGACGGAGCAGTCCTCGGGGATGGAGCGGCCGCTTTCGCGCAGGGCGCGCATCGCGCCAATGGCCATGTCGTCCGCAATGGCGAAGACAGCCGTAAAATCGGCGCGGGAGCGCAGACGCTTTTGCATGGCGGCATAGGCGTTGGCAATGGTGAAATCTTCGGCGCAGATCAGGTCTTCCGGATGCTCTGTTAAGCCGAAGTCGCGCAGCGCGCGCTGATAGCCAAGGTAACGGAGCTGGGAGATCGAACTGTCGTCGGGAGCGGCGGACAGCACGGCGATGCGGCGGTGACCGTTTTTGTAAAGCTCGCTGACCGCGCGGTAGGCCTCCTGCTCGTCGGCGATGGAGACGGAGGAGTACGATTCCGGCGGAAGCGTGCCGTAGGAGTTGGTGTAGGAGCAGCAGACGTAGGGCACGCCGAGAAGCGATACCTCCTCGGGCGAATAATCACTGCGTCCGCCGAGAAAGATGATGCCGCGCAGGCGCTTTTCCTTTTCCATCACCGCACCGCACTGAATCTCGTCGTCGCCCGATGGGATCTGGCGCATGACCATCGTGTAGCCCGAGGCGTCGAGCTTCTGCTCGATGGCGTGGATGATGTCGGTGTAGAAGGGGTTCTGCACGCCGCGCACCACAAGGCCGACCGCGTCAGAACGAATTTTGACGAGGTCGCGAGCGCTGTTGTTCGGCACGTACCGGTGTGCCTCGATGACGGCGCGGACCCGTCTGCGGGAATCCTCACTCACGTCCGGACGGTCGTTGAGCACGCGGGAGACGGTGCTGACGCTCACGTCTGCGAGCTTTGCAATATCCTTGATGGTCATGCCGACGCGCCCCCTGCGATGATTCCGGAAACCTTACCGGTAACGTTTCCAATCCTTGCTTACAGCATAGCCCCCACAGCGGACAAAGTCAAATGAAACTTGCTGTTTGTGGTAAAAATGGGGGAAACACACAAGAAATGCCTGCGCCTTGTTGACAAAATGACCAACGACCGGCGCAAATGCGTTCTTAACAGCAAGCTTATGAGATGCCTGTACCACTTTATGAGCGGCTTATAGCAAAATGCGGGCCAAAATCGGCGTTTCTGTGCAGAAACGAAAAAATTCCCCGTTTTCCGCCGCTATGCGGCAGAAAACGGGGAACGATCTGTGGCTAAAAAAGCCTTACTTGAGCAGCAGCTCCGCGATCTGGATGGTGTTGGTGGCAGCGCCCTTGCGGACCTGGTCGCCGCAGCACCAGAGGTTCAGACCGCGCTCGTCGGTCAGGTCCTCACGAATGCGGCCGACATAGACGATGTCCTGATCGGACGTGTCGAGCGGCATGGGGTAGACCTTGTTCTTGAGGTCGTCGACGAGCTTGCAGCCCGGGGCGTTTGCGATGAGCTCCTTGGCACGCTTGACGCTGATCTTCTCCTTCGTGCGCAGCACGACGGATACGCTGTGGCTGCGGATGACGGGCACGCGCGCGCAGGTGCAGCTGACCTTCATCTCGGGCAGGTGGAGGATCTTGCGGCCCTCGTTCT
>OGYC01000759.1_pt1 | contig 31862 bp, 35 predicted proteins | sample 1576461 | NCBI WGS metagenome assembly OGYC01 (sample SAMEA3541569, study PRJEB24748) | human gut metagenome | biome: human gut; feature: human-associated habitat; material: faeces | place: China | collected 2012 | reverse complement strand
TGGAATGGATAGCACTTCGGCAGTAGATGGGTACTGCCGGGGTGCTGTTTTTTATAATTTTAAATGTGATTGGTTTGCAATGCAATAAACTTATAGTATAATATTTTTAATAAATGTGAAATGGGGAGGGAATGACCATTAGTAAATTATATTACCAGAGTATTGACTTGCAGCAGACAGGTATGAGATTAAAGAAAATGCTTGAATCATCAGGTTACACACCTAAAATGGTACAGGAATATCTGCATTTATCCTGTGTTCAGCCAATTTACAGGTGGTATAAAGGTTTGATATTGCCATCAGTAGATCATTTATTCATGCTTAGTGAATTGTTAAATGTTCACATGGAAGAATTTCTTGTGAAGAAAAGTGAAATATCAATGTTATACGATATACCAAAACAATATTCAGAGATGACAATGCGAAGATGTATGATATATTACAATAGAATAAATAAGTATGCAGCTTAGTTGAGTATTGGACTAGCAGTCCAATGAAAAATATATTGACAAATGATATCCTCCTATTATAACCCGCGTGGGAAATATAATAGGAGGAATTTTTTATGGATAGAAAGATTGATGTGATTGAAGATCTGAACGGTGAAAAAATAGTTTTTATTAATGATATTCTTTTTAAGGGAAAGCGGTCTATAGACTGGTTGGAAGTAGAAAAATATTTAAAGAAATTTATAGGTGAATCATATACTATTGAAGAATCAGAAGATGTGGTATTCATAGGAAAGGATCTTCCAGATGAATATGCTCATTCTAATTATACACGGATTCTAAAAGGAACAAATGCGAAAGCTAAGGCAAATGCTACTCAAGGGTTGCCACAGTTAATAGAAGTTGCAAAGGGTAAGTCATACAAAGAAAATTATAAAGAAAAGCACAACAGCGACGCAAAATATGGGTGGTATCGATATAATTCGAAGTTTGCTTTACCTGTATATGACAATAATGGGGACATAGAACAATATAATATATTCAATGTGATTATGATTATAAGACATGCTGAAGATGGAAAAATGTATTTGTATGATATAATGAATATAAAAAAAGAAACGAGCACCCTTTTCCAGCCATAAGACCTTACTCAGTCAAAAACCCATTTCTTAGATATATAATATAAAAATAATATATAAAAGTCAAGTTAAAAAAGTAATAAAAATAATATTAATGGAAATTAGATAAATAAGGAAAGTAAAATTATGATACCAGTAATTAATAAGAGAGATACAGGATTGAATATCCGCAGGATTATGGATGAATGTAAGCTGACAGTAAGAGATGTACAGGGATAAAATATAGACGATGAGAAACGAATTAAATACAGAAGCAAATATACTAAGTTGATTGAAGAATTAAAAGATGTTCTTGGTAAAGAATGTATATGATTGATTAAAAACAGAAAGGATATTGCTAAAGATATAAAAAGACTGTTGAATTGTACTGACGAAAAGCAAAGACTATTAGTATGGTGTGAGCTAGAAAATCGGTATATGGACAAATATTGGAAAATCCAAAAAGATTATGATAGATTTAATGAGTTTATGGTCACGGTTTTAGATGCAAGAATTAGAGAAGCACATATAAGTGCCATTGATTATTTTTTCTAATAAAGAAAGGTTATGAGGAAGGCGAACGTAGATTATATATGCTATATGAATCATTTGATTTTTACCTGCTTATGAGGTTAAAACGATTATTAATACCATCAATGACTATTTGGCACAGGGGAATAAATTAACCAATGAAATAGAAAATTTAGTTAGGTTGATTATTGAGCAAGATTACCCTAGAGAGAAATGGGGAAGATTATTTCTTATGCTCAAAAAAGTTTTGAAAGGTAGGATGTTTCGTGGCATCGCAAGATAAAATATAATGGGAAACTGTATTAATACTACGTTTTAGCCTACTAAGGGGTGGGCTGGAGAAAGGATAAATGCAAATAAAAGCCACTTTTCGTTAGTAGTAATCTACTACGAAAGGTGGCTTTTCTGTGAATAAAACATATGAATAGCATTAAATATTGATATTTAGCTATTATTAGTAGTAAAACTGATTAAAACATAAATAATAGTATTGAAAAAACTGCTTGAATATGATAAAATAATAATGCCGTTTGAAAGGAGAAATGTTTTGTGAATAAGAATGAACGTTGGGTTTCAATGGAAGAAATTTGCAACCATCTCGGTGCGAGCAGAGACACTGTGAAAAAGATGGTTAAAATGCAAAATATGCCAGCATATAAGTTTGATAGAAAATGGAAATTTAAGATTAGTGAAGTTGATGAATGGATGCACAGACAGAATTGTATAACAAGCGAGGAAAGAGAGGCAGATAATGATGTTAAAGACAATTGATTTGTTTGCTGGGGCAGGTGGCTTGAGTCTGGGTTTTAAGATGACAGGGCAATTCAAATTGGTTGCAGCAGCTGAAATAAATGCAAAGGCAAAGGCAACATATAAGAAAAACTTAGTTGGAAATGATGATAATTTTACATTCATTGACAATGTGATAGGATATGATTTTGCACAACTTAGTGAAAAGGTTGGAGGCATTGACATTGTTATTGGTGGACCACCGTGTCAAGGCTTTTCAAATGCAAATAGGCAAAAGAATCACTTAATTAGTATGAATAATGGATTGGTTAAGGAATACTTTAGAGCAATTAAAGAAATAAGACCTAAAGCATTTGTAATGGAAAATGTAAGTATGTTACGTTCAGATACACATAGGTTTTACGAATCTACAAAGGACAATGAAGAAATACAAATGTTAATTAATGCAGGGTTTGAAATACCAAAGAGAGAAGATACATTATATGTGGCAAACTGCCAATATGAAAATATTGATTTTTCATTAATTGATAAAGTGGATTTTGCAAGATTTACAATTCCGAAAGACTTGTTGCAACTACTTAGTGTGTTAGGAAAGAATATAGGTAATAAGAAAAGATTTCCTACATATTTGGAAAAGCATTCAGCAGAGATAATAAGACGTATAGATGATACATTAAATACAGATGGAATTGATGAAACGATCGCAGCGCGTTTGATAATAATAAAAGATTCGATTTCTAAGGTGTCTTTACCAGATAATAAAGAAGAAAGTGATTATAAAGACAAGCTGAATGAATTAATGCTTCAAGTGTCAGAACATGAAGAAGTAATTAGGTATATTGTTTCATTGCAAAAGATGATTGAAACGATGGAGGAAATTAGTTCTAATGGATTGATAGGACAATATTCGGTGGATGATAAAGGTTGCTTAGTATATAAAGTTAATTCATATTCGGTTAACGACTATGTGAATGCCATTTTAGGAGGCGAATACATTCAAAAAGGAGATACTGTAAATGCAGAATGGTTTGGTGTTCCACAGGAACGAAGGCGTTATATAGTTATAGGAATTAGAAGAGATTTATATGGTAATGTGGAGTTGGAATTACCAAAAGCTCCTGATAATTTAGTAGTGCCAACTGTTGGACAGGCAATAATGGATTTGGCATCTTATGAAGTTGGGTATGATAAAGAATTTGAAGAAGTAGCATACACAGATGCAAACTTGTTAAGTGATTATGCAAAGCAAATGCGTGAAGGAAGTGTTTCTGTAAAAAATCATATTACAACAAAAACAACAGAAACTGCATTAGAGAGATTCAAACAAATACAGCCAGGTAAAAATTTTCATAGTTTATCTAAGGAAATGAAATCGACATATTCAAAACCAGAGAGAACACAGAATACAATTTATTTAAGGCTAGAACCTGATGCACCATCTGGTACTGTAGTGAATGTAAGAAAATCGATGTGGATTCATCCTACTTTGGATAGAGCAGTTACAGTAAGAGAGGCTGCGAGGTTGCAGTCATTTCCGGACAGTTTTGAATTTGTGGGAACAAAGGATTCGCAGTATCAACAAGTTGGTAATGCCGTTCCGCCACTTCTTGCTAAAGGAATAGCGGAGAAGTTATTACAGTATATAAATTAATAAATATTTATAGAGCATTTGCAATAAGCATATAGTATATTGTAAATGCTCTATTTGTATGCATGCTTATATGAGATATAACAATGTATGAAATTTTAAAATGCTATAGATAATATTGAAAGAATATTTAAAAATAATTTGTAGCATTTGACAAATGCTACAAATTATGATAGCTTGATTATAACAATAGAGAAATATGCTTTGAATATTGGTTGCATTTGGAAGGAATATGGTATATGGCGGCAAAAAAAGGATTTGAAAATGAAACCAAACGAGACAAATTTGTGAGATTAGCTGAGGCAAGAACAAATAAGATTATTGACATGGTACAACTATTGGGAAATTGTAGCAATACAAGTCAATATGAGTACTCACAAAAAGATGTAGATAAAATCTTTAAGGCTATTCAACTTGAATTAGACGAGGCTCGAAAAAGATTTAGTAAACAGGATAGTGAGAAAGGTAGTAGATTTACTCTGGATTAAGGAGGAGAACTATGTTTGACTGGAAAAATAATTATAAGTGGATTTTTTCGGAACTTGGGGCGGCAGATAAGGCTGGCGTTAATGATGCCGGAATAGGAATTTTTAAAAGACAGCCTTATAAAGGGTTGGCAAAAGAAATTCTGCAAAATATAACAGATGCTAAGGATGATACATTGTCGGTAGATGTTCCGGTAAGAGCTAGATTTGAATTTGTATATGTTGATAGAGATGATATTCCTGATTATCAAAGATTAAATGAAGTAATTCATAAGTGTCATGAATATTATCACGACGGAGATGATGGGTCAAAGCTTAAGGTTATATGTGATGCTTCGGAAAAGTATCTTGGGCATGAGGGAAAGGTTCCTGTTTTAAAGATTAGTGACTACAATACATATGGACTTCGCGGGGTACATGAAGAAAAAGGTAGTAACTGGACGGGGCTTGTTAGAGAAAGAAGTGCAACTAATAAATCAAATGGTTCAAGTGGAGCATTTGGTGTCGGAAAATTTGCACCATATAATTTTTCTGCACTTCGCACGGTTCTGTACTCTACAAAGACTAGAGAAGGAGAAACAGCATTTCAAGGAAAAGCTATATTAACAACATTTAGCGAGTTTGATGAAGACAAAAAGAAAAATATTGTAAAACAAAATATTGGACTATTTGCAAATACAGAAAGTGATAATTTTGATGCGGTATTTTCTGTTGATGATATAGCACCTGTTTTTAGACGTGACGATGTTGGCACTGATTTGTTTGTACTCGGATTTGAAAAAGAGGAAGATTGGATTGAGCAATCAGCAATTAGTGTAATAGAGTATTTTTTCTATTCTATCTATCGTGGAAAGTTGAACGTGGAAATTGTTGAAGGCGATAAAGTTGTAGAAATTAATAAGAGTAATCTCGGAGCAATGATTGCTTACTACGAAGAGTATTGCAAAGAACATATGGAAAATGATACAACATTTAGTTTTACTGCCCCTTCGTATTGGGCTATGCTTACGAATCCTAATTGTAAGTCAATAGTAGGCAAGAAGTTTGAATACAATGGTCACAGCATGGGAGAATATGAACTATATTTATTAGTAGGAGATGAATGTGCAGATCGTAAAGTCTTGGAAATGCGTCAAGCTGGCATGAAGATTCGAGAGGATATCAATTTTAGAATCCAAACCAATTTCACAGCTATATTTATTGCAACAGGTGCTAATGCTGTTTCGGATGAGCCAAAGGATAATATTAGTAGCTTCTTGAGAAAGTGTGAAAATCAAGCACATGATGATTGGGCAGCAGATGAATATAAGGAAGAGAAAGAAAAGGCGAGAGGAATTATTAATAAAATTCATTCGTTAATTCTTGAAGCAGTAAAGGCTGAAATGCCAGATATGGGTGATAAATCTATAGACGCTTTCGGTCTAAGTGAATTTCTTCGTAATGAAGACGAAGATGATGAAAAGAAGGAAGAAAAGGCGTTCTCGGACTTTAAACCGCTAGATTTTGAACTTCAGACTGTTAAAACTGGAAAAAGAAGAAAGCAGGCTGATATAAGCATGAAGAAAAATGGTGGCTCAAAGAAACACAAACACCATAAGCCTAAAGATGAGGATGATAATCAGGATAAGAAGAAACGTAAGTATACGGATAACCATCGTGGTACAGGATTGAATAAAGTATCAGAAGTGTATATTTCTAATATAAAAACCCCATATGACATAGAGACTGGAGAATATCAAGTTTCTTTTGTTGTTGATGAGACTGTAGATAATTTAATGGTTGCAACTAAAATTTCAAGCGATGATAATAATTTGGCAAGAGCAGAAATATCAAAGGCTACTCGAAATGGTAAAACTTTAAATATTAAAAATGGAATGGTAGAGTTAGGTGTTGTAAACGAGGGAGATAAGGTTGTGATGCGTATGAAAATTGCTGAACGTGTACGTAAGACTTTGGAGGTGAGAGGATATGCTAAACGTTAATATTAATTATCCATATCCGGTAATAAGACCATATTCGGAAGATTATATTGATACTGTTTTTGAAGGGAAATTAACAGTAACTCCGGAAAACGATGGTTATTACATCCATCCTAAGTTTTCTATATCTAATACCGAAATTCAGAGCATGATTGATGAAGGAAAGCTGACATATGCAATTGAAATCGAATGTGTTTCAACTTGGCTTAGAAGGATAGTAAGAATTACAAATAATGTAACTCAAAAAATAGACCCGACATTAATTCATGAAACTGTAGAACTGACTCCTTGTATTATTGCGATGGAGAAGATAACCGATTTTACAAACTCTGATTTTGTAGAGGAATATCGTTCAATCAAGTATACAATTAACCCTGGAGAGATTGTTGGAATTGGACAAAAAAGAACATTTGATGCGTTTTATCAGAATGATATTATTAAGAATGGATCTTCAATTGTACATTTTGAGGGTAACGATTCGTTAAAAGAATTGAGCTGTGACTTTACGGGTAATCTTATTAATATCACTTTACCTACAGAACAATTTGAAGACTATAAGAACTGTGGATATAACAAGAAGAAGTATAAGATGCTTAATGCTATTTTGTCAATTCCAGTTATAGTCGAGGCGATTGGAATCATTAGCAATGATGAAAATAATCCTGATGAGAAAAGCGGTCTTGAAGGTAAATCATGGTATAAAACTATTGTTGCAAATTTAAAACGCTATGCAGAGAATGATGATAATAAGTACGAGAAATTGTTAGGTAAGCCTTTTACAGCAGCTGAGATTCTTCTTGGAAATAATTTTGTAGTGGCTTTATCTTATCTAAATGATTTGGATTAAGGAGAATGGCATGAAAGTATACTTTTTAAAGCAAAAAGCATTAGATATGTTGGAAAAAGATATTTCTGATAATGTTGGAAAATATCAGGGGACAGAGCAGTGGGCAGAGAATTATTTCATTAGTAAGGATATGCCAAACTACTATTTTGATACTGAAATTGAGGTACCTGATTATCAGTTGATAATTGGAGGTCCTGAAACTGATTTTCAGAATGCCAAAATTGTATATGAAGCGTTCTTACAGAAAATAAATCCGGTTCAAGCAAGTGATTTGAGATTGTGGGCTTATTTAGCACATATTCAGCACTGGGATTATATGAATACTCGTTGGAAAATTGATGCCCCTGATGAAGAGGATGAAGAATATGACGGTGCACCAAGGGAAGAAGGCGAAGAAAAGAAAACTGGTGCAAATAAGATTTTGGACAGAATAGGTTATAGGTATTTCTTCAAGGCATCAAAAGGAAAAGCGTTTGTTAGGCAAGGAATATCAAGACTTTTTTGGAGTGCATATTTAACATATGATGCTGATAACGATAACCCATATGAATACACGGAATATTTCTTTAGCAAGCAGGATATTTTCACATCAATAACAGAACGTTCTTATGCAAGAAATAAGGTATTAGTTTTGGCCGCATTAAAGGAGCTGAAAGCACATCCGGAATTAGGCAGAACAGAAATTAGACTTTTTTTGGCTAAACTTAACCAAGCAGGGGCCATAAAGGTTTTAGACTTTCTTGATAAAGCACATGCTGAGGAACTTTGCGTTGAGGTGATGACTGAAGTAGTTGATGTAAAAGCTATTCGAGAGGGAAGTAAGTTTAAAGCGTTTGATAACTTGACTGGCAAGAAGTATGGATCGAATCTTTCTATTATTGGTGGTAGAGTGGTTGCAGTTGGTAAAGTGCTTAATACAAAACCACAAAACTTAATTGGAAAAAAGGAAGGAACTCAGTTTGTCATAGCAGGAAGAAAATATGTAATTAAGGATATACAGTAAAATGGCTTTGTAATGAGGTGGATTTATGTCAAAATCAACAATCTGAGTAGGAACAACAGAGGGGCGTTTTTGCATGATTATGCCTACTCTTATGAGACAGTTTAAGGAAATGTACAATGATTATGACATCAGAGGCATAATTGGTAATGCAGAGCAGTTGTGGGAAATGCTTGAAAAAGGAGAACTGGATATTGCGTTTAGCGGGATGCCTTTTTGCCGGAGCCTGCCTAATCTGCATTGCATACAGATATTAGACCATTTGTTTGAGAGGGAAGAGGTTGCGTTAGATTGTGTGCACACATCAGGTCATTTTGACCTGCATCAGAAGATGGCACAGGAGAATCTGGCGGCGTGCTTCAGTTTGTCCATGTATTTGCCACATTTGCACGAATTGAACTTATATAATGACAATAAGCGGCTGGTATTTCCTATAAAAGATTTGACCGAAACTAATCCTGTATACATACTTATCAATAAGGACAAAGCGTATGTTGAAGGAACCGATGAGTTTAAGAATTTGCTGAAAAATGCGGTGAAAGAGCTTGAAGTTTCTGATATGTAAGGAGAATTTTCATGAGCAATATTATCGTTTTGTCAGGCAGGGACATGAATGTTTTCAGCAGGACGACATGCGGACAGTTTATGATAAGTTAAAATGTGCTGATGTGATTGTTGTTGCCTCGCCAGTGTATTTTTATGGAGTGAGTGCGCAACTCAAAGCAATTATCGACAGGTTACATACTCCTATGAGAAATGATTTCAAAGTCAAGAAGCTGGCGTGGATATTGGTTGGACAGCAGTTTTGCTGGGATTGGTGATGGGATGAATTCCATATAATGGATTAAATTGTATTTGTTGCATGTATTGCACACTTTTCTGTCAAATTATTTATTTCTGAATTATTAAATAATCCTTCATCGGGATAAAATAAATCATTGACCAATAACTTCAATTGTAATTCATAATCAAAGCATGAATAATTAATTCTATAATGTAAGTGATTAAGCCATTTTTTAGAATTAAGAAGAAAGAATAAACTGGAATAAATATTAATTATTTACAAAGATATATTTAGAAGATCTTCGAGCATACTGTCATTATACTTAATAAAAGTATGCTTATAAATGTCGTGAATAACATTTTGTGAAGACAATATATTGATTGAAATTAAAACTTCGTTTTTTATAAACATAAAGTCTATAGTGCCTGACTGATGAGGTGGTTCCTCAAAGTCAGGCTTTTTTATATGCTTCAATAATTTCTATAAAAAGGTCTACTGGATTTTCTTCTAAGGCAGTTGCTAGAATAAGTAGTTTTTCAATACTTATCCAGTTTTTTCCAAGTTCAAGATTTGCTAAATGTCTAGGAGATATCCAGTCTTTCCCATCGAAAAGTTCAATACTACGTAGTTCGATAAATTTCTCTCTAGTTTTATAAAGCGGTCCTAAAGCTTTTCTTTTAGTTGCAAGAAGATTGCCTATACGTACTAATCCAGCATCAAAATTTTTTCTTTCAGCCATATATCCTCTCTTATTTTTTAAAATATTATGCACCATGGTGCATTGATAATATTATTAATGGATTATATTATATATACATGCTTAAAGCAATGGATTTTAAAATAAAATTGAAAAAGGAGAAAAATTATGAATAAACAATTGAAATTTAAGGTGAATTCTCTAAGAACATTAGCATCTCCATATAGAAAAGGAGAAGAAGATGAAAGACCATATGAAACAATCTACTATTTATTGGTGAATATGAAGGACTTGCCACAATCGATTCCATTAGATGTTAATCCTAGAGTTCCTAAGATGAGTACCAATGTTGCTAAACGATTGGCAAAAGCTGTTGCGGAACCGGAAACGGATTTTTATATTAATAATAGAGGAATAGTGATTTCAGCAAAATCGTTATCGTTTAATAGTATAGAGTCAGAGGTTACGATTGATATAGGTGATCAAGATGACGAAAATGATAGATATGCATATGGAATTTTAGATGGAGGTCATACATATACTGCAATTATGCAAAACAGAGATAAAATACCAGAAGATATTGAAAAATATGTTAGAGTTGAAGTTATAACAAATGTAATTAATATTACTAGATTATCTGATGCTCGTAATACATCTGTACAAGTTTCCGATCTTGCATTATTTAATCTTGAAGATAGTTTTGAAGATGTTAGGGATGCTATAAAAAATGAGCCATATGCGAAAAATATTGCTTATAAAGATAATGAAAACAAGCCAATTAATATATCAGAGTTACTTAGGATTATGTATGCTTTTGATATAACTAAATATCCAGATGATACAGCAGCTCCTATACAAAGTTACTCAGGAAAAGCGCAGGTTTTTAAAAGATATAAAGATGCATACAATACATCTTTTTATAAGTCATTAACCAAGGAACTTCCTATTTTAGTTAAACTATATGATGTTATCGAAAGAGAAATAGGATCAAAGTACTGTGAATATAAAAAAAATTCAGGTGTTTCTCGTCCACAATTTGGAAGAGTAAAAGGTGTTGAATATATAGAAAAAGGTTTAGAAACAGAGTTTTTAGGTGAAAAAACTAATTATGCAATATCAAGTGGATATTTATATCCGGTATATGGAGCCTTTAGAGCTTTATTAAAATTTGATGAAAATACAGGTGAAGTGTCTTGGTTATTTGATCCAATTGATGTTTGGGAGAAGATAGGGGTAAGTATTGCACAGAATACATTTGAAACAAGTAATAATCCTCAATTAGCAGGTAAAGATAAACAATTATGGTTATCAAATTACCGTATTGTAGAAACACAAAGCCTTAGAATGTTACTGGGAAGGGGTTTTTAGTTTGAAAGGAGAAATATATGGAAGAAACTTTGGCAGGTAAAGAAAAACTTATTTATAAAATAAAAAATAGACCAATACGGATGGCTATTTGTTATGATTTTGATAAGACGTTATCACCAGATGATATGCAGTCATTTACTTTAATTCCATCCCTGGGAATGGACAAAAATGAATTTTGGAAACGGTCAAATACATTGGCTAAGGATAATCTAATGGATAATAATTTAGCATGGATGTATGAACTGATTTTGCTTTCAAAGGCACAAAGACAACCTATTAAGAAAAGTTATTTTAACAAAATAGGCATAGATATACCTTTGTATAAAGGAGTTACAGAATGGTTTGATAGAGTTAATGAATATGGTAGAAAGAAAGGTATAATAATTGAACATTATATAATATCATCAGGGTTGAAGGAAATTGTTGAAGGAAGCAGTATTGCGGATAAATTTAAAAGAATTTATGCCTCGTCATATTTGTATTCTGTAGATGGAATAGCTGAATGGCCTGCACAGGCGATTAATTATACTAATAAGACACAATATATATTCAGAATCGCAAAAGGTATTTTTGAGGAATATGATGAAAGAGTTAATGATAGTATGCAAGATTCTGAATTATATATTCCATATGAAAATTTTGTTTATATTGGTGATAGTGCTACAGATATACCGTGTATGCGTCTTGTTAAGAGTAAAGGTGGATATTCAATTGGAGTTTATGATCCTGATAAAAATGAAAGAAAAAAGGTATATCAACTTTTTGCGGATGGAAGGTTAAGCTTTTACACAGCAGCTGATTATAGCGCTAGGAGTGAATTGATGAACTATATGAAAAATATAATTGATGAGGTGGCTGCAAAAGAAAAAATAAAAACGGAACAAGAAATATTAAAAATAAATGCGGATTTATATAAAATGTCATTACAACTTGAGAATATGTTGAACAATAGTTCAGATTTAATTTCGACAAAAGAAAAGAGAGAACTAGGTAAAGGAATTAATGAAATCAAACAATTGGTGGATGGAAAAATAGATTAGATATATTGAAGAATATCAAGCGTTTTAAAGAATATTTATAAGTTGTTAAATAATATCAAATACTAGATTAAATTTATATTTTAAATAGGAGTCACCAATGAGAAAACGAATTTTCAAAATAATCGAAGTTGCAGAAGATAATGACAAATGCAGTAAAATCTATGATACATTTATGATGATAACGATATGCGTCAGTATATTTCCATTAGCATTTAAAAATCAGACGGGAGTATTTAATGTTATTGATAAGGTTTCGGCATTTATATTTGTTGTGGATTATATTTTGAGACTGGTGACTGCAGATTATAAATTGGAAAAGGGTTTAATATCATTTGTTATGTATCCGTTTTCGTTTATGGCTATTGTCGATTTGCTGTCAATTTTACCATCTCTAATTATAGTGAATAATAGTTTAAAGTTGTTGAAAATATTTAGACTGTTCAGGACTTTCCGTGTGTTTCGAGTGTTTAAATCATTTAGATACTCAAAAAACATCCAAATGTTTTTAAATGTCTTTCATAGGCAGAAAGAATCTTTGACTGTCGTATGTGTTCTGGCTGTTGGATATATATTTATTTCAGCACTTGTTATATTTAATGTAGAACCGGAAACTTTTAACAACTTTTTTGATGCTATATATTGGGCTACAGTATCTTTGACAACAGTAGGTTACGGAGACATATATGCAGTTTCAATGGCAGGAAAGGTTATTACGATGATATCATCAGTGTTTGGCATTGCAATTGTAGCATTGCCAGCAGGCATAATAACAGCAGGATATATGGAGGAGTTGAATAAAGATAAATGATCATGCCTAGATCAACTATCCGGGTAGGAACAACAGAGGGGCGTTTTCGCATGATTATGCCTTCTATTATGAGACAGTTTAAGGAAAGGAGCAGATATTAAACCATTTGTTTGACCAGGAAGGAGTTACGTTAGATTGTGTGCACACATCAGGTCATTTTGACCTGCATCAGCAGATGGCGTAGGAGAATCTGGCGGCGTGTTTCAGCTTGTCCATGTATCTGCCATATTTGCATGAACTGAACTTATATAATGACAATAAGCTGCTGGTGTTTCCTATAAAAGATTTGACAGAAACTAATCCTGTATACATACTTACGAATAAGGATAATGTGTATGTTGAAGGAACTGATGAGTTTAAGCATTTGTTGAAAAATTCGGTGAAAGACCTTGAAGTTTCTGACATGTAAGGAGGATTTTCATGAGCAATATTATTGTTTTGTCAGGCAGTCCGCGTAAGGGTGGCAATACTGACCTGTTGGTTGATGCATTTGTTAAAGGTGCGGAAAAGAATAATAATGTAGAAGTCGTTTCGGTGGCGGATTATAAGGTCAATCCATGCAATGGCTGCAATTCGTGCTTTGACAGGGAAGGACATGAATGTTTTCAGCAGGACGACATGCAGATAGTTTATAATAAGTTAAAATGTGCTGATGTGATTGTCGTTGCCTCGCCAGTGTATTTCTATGGAGTGAGTGCGCAGCTTAAAGCAATTATCGACAGGTTACATACTCCTATGAGAAATGATTTCAAAGCCAGGAAGCTGGCATTGATACTCGTGGGGGCAGCAGTTTTGCCGGAATTGTTTGATTCTATTAAGATACAGTATCAGCTTGTGCTTAATTTCTTCAAGCTTGAAGATGCGGGAATGGTGCTGGTCAGAGGTGCTAAGGATAAAGGTGATGTCAGGAACACTGATGGGCTGGATGAGGCTTATCGGCTGGGATTGGCGATGAAGTGAAGAAATGATAAAACAAAGGTGACAGTATTATGTGTGGAGGGGATATGTTTCCAATAATTGATAAAAGAGAAACCGGGATTAATATAAGAAAAATTATGGATCGTCAGGGACTGACGGCAAAAGATGTTCAGCAATATCTTGAACTTGGATGTGTGCAAAGTGTATATCGTTGGTTTGATGGGGTTAGTATGCCAACAGTTGATAATTTGTATGCATTAAGTGAACTGTTTAAGATGCCTATGGATTGCATTGTATGTGGCAACAGAAAGTCAGCTTATTGTAATTATGTTGACCAATACAATGAAGCACAGATAAGAAGAATTAGTGAGTATTATAAGATTTTAAGAAATAATCAAGCTGCATAAGATTGAATTACAAATTCAATGACAAATATTAAATACATCGTTAGAATATTAGTAGGAATAGTATTCTAACGATGTATTTTTGCTTACTGGATATATATTTAGAAAAGTGATTAGGTATGATTACATTAAACGGATAATTGACAATATGGCATATATGCCATATAATATTGCAGAGGAGATTATATGACAGAATTTAAATTGATTGCATATGAAAAGAAAAATGGCGAGGTTCCAGTAGAAGAATTTCTGGATTCTGTTAATCCTAAGATGCGAGCTAAGATATTTGGATTATTGGGAATTCTTCAAGAAAAGGGGAATATGCTTAAAGAACCATATAGTAAGCATTTGGATGACGGAATATTTGAATTGCGTTGTAAATTTGGAAGTGATATCACCAGAGTCTTATATTTTTTCTATTATGAGGGGAAAATAATATTGACGAATGGTTTTATTAAAAAGACACAGAAAACTCCAAAAGAAGAGATACACATTGCAAAGGATAGACGAAAGGATTTCATAGAAAGGGTGATGAGGGATGAGAACATTTGATGATATGCTTTCTAAGCAATTACAGGATGAAGAATTTAAAAAAGAATATGATGCAATTCAGCCAGAGATGGACGTTATAAGGGCTATCGTAGATGCTCGTACTTCTCAGAACATGACACAGAAGGAATTGGCTGAACGCACTGGTATTAATCAGGCAGATATCAGCAAGCTTGAGAATGGAACACGGAACCCTTCTGTTAATTTGCTTAAAAGATTAGCGGACGGCATGGGAATGGCTCTTAAGATTGAGTTTGTGCCAAAGCGGAATATATAATAATATATTCATACTTATTGGTTTTTTCAGGGATAATAAATTTAATGGATTAAACTCGTAAATGGCACTTAGGATAATATTACTTCATGGACGCCATTTTTATTTTAAAAACGCAAGCTGCAGGTATATGATGACTTTGAACATAACTGACATTATTGTCAAAAATATTCAATAAGGAGTCCGATATTAACATTTATTGTTTGATGATCTGGTGCTGACGGAGCAGTTGTTTCCACATTTGTATAAAGTGCAAGAAATTGCAGAGAAAAGAGTGGAAGTCATAATGGCTGGATTGCTGGAAAAGAATCCAGAACCGGCAAAATAAAGGAAATATTACCTATGGATATTTGATATTTTGCCGATAATGTAGTAAACTATATCATAGTAAAGTATAAATTTAGATTTGATTTATAACGGAGGAGAGCAGATGCGATACCTTTCAGTTAATGAAATAGCGAGAAAATGGAATGTGTCGGAACGTAGTGTCAGAAATTACTGTGCTCAGGGACGAGTAAACGGAGCGTTTCTTACCGGCAAGACTTGGAACATTCCCGAAAATGTAGAAAAGCCGGAGCGTTCCAATAAAAAGAAAGAGCAGCCAATTACATTGCTAGATATTCTGCAGGAGCAGAAGGAAAGTAAGTATTCCGGTGGTATTTATCATAAGACACAGATTGATTTAACATATAACTCCAATCATATTGAAGGCAACCGCCTGACTCACGATCAGACCAGATATATATTTGAAACCAACACCATCAGTGTAGAAAAAGATGTGCTGAATGTGGATGATGTGATTGAAACAGCAAATCACTTCTGCTGTATTGATATGATTATTGATAAAGCAAAGGCAACTCTGACAGAGAAGTTTATTAAAGAACTTCATCTGATTTTGAAGAGTGGTACCAGTGATTACAGAAAAGATTGGTTTGCCGTAGGCGACTATAAAAAGATACCGAATGAAGTCGGTGGTATGGATACAGCACTTCCGGAAGAAGTTGCCGATAAAATGAAAGCTCTGCTGACAGAGTACAACGGAAAAGAAGAAAAGACTTTTGAGGATATTCTGGATTTCCATGTGAAGTTTGAACGCATCCATCCATTCCAGGATGGTAACGGTCGTGTGGGTAGATTAATTATGTTCAAGGAATGTCTGAAATATAATATCATTCCGTTTATCATCGAGGATAATCTGAAGATGTTCTATTATCGTGGATTGAAAGAATGGAACAATGAAAAAGGCTATCTGACAGATACCTGTCTGACCGCACAGAATAAGTATAAGGCGTATTTGGATTATTTTAGAATTGCATATTAAACATTGCATTTTTATCGAATATTTACTATGAGTTGTTTTGACAGATTTGTTTTACATTTTCATTCCATGGTGAAAGACTATCAAGTGAAATTCTTGCGGAGCTAAAATCCCGGGTGTTGAGCGAAGACACCCACAGGTTTATTCTGTATATAAGAGATAGGATAGAGCAGGGAAAGCAGGTTTTCCGAGGAAGAACAGGAAGTGGCACGGTACATGCTGGCACAAAAGATCAAACTGGAACAGGAGTGCATACGATAATGTATAAGAAATGTTCCCTAAGGGGGATTATGAAGAAGAAAATATTACTGTGTCTGATAGTACAGCTCATATGTTGGGGCATTATGACGATGTCAGATTATATGGAAGAAACATATAACGACAGTTTCAATCTGATTGTTGTATTTGCGGTCCCCATGATGTGTGTGGTTCTGTATATTATATTCAGGAGATGGATATATGACAATCAGATGGTGCGGCTGAAAGATGTCGTCATAATCTGCGAGACGTGGCTGATCTGTGGACTGATACTGGGATTTCTGATAGGCGCTTTGGTTAACAATCAAATGTGGATAGTGTCGCAGGCTACAGGAGGATGGGAACATCTGCTGAATGGGATAGAATATATGATGTTCGCCGTGACGCTTGCGGGAATACCATTTGTGGCTGTAGTATTGATCGAATCGTTTATAGGAATAGTGAAATTGTTAAGGAAAAAAGGAAAAATAAAATTATGATAAAAATACTTTTCATCTGTCACGGAAATATCTGCCGAAGCACTATGGCGGAAAGCGTAATGACTTATTTAGTTGAGAAAGAAGGACTTGCAGATAAGTTCTATATTAATTCTGCGGCGACAAGCCGCGAGGAGATTGGTAATGGGGTGCATCATGGCACTGTTGCCAAGTTGAAGAAAGAGGGGATTCCGGTGATTCCTCACAGGGCAGTGCAGATGACTCTGAATGATTATGAGGAATATGATTACCTTATTGGAATGGATACTGAGAATATCCGCAATATGCAGAGGATATCGGGCGGAGATCCGGATGAGAAGATATATAAGCTGCTTACTTTTGCGGGAAACGGACTTGATGTGGCAGATCCATGGTATACGGGAGATTTTGAGGCAACCTACAGGGACGTTCTGGCAGGATGCAAAGGGCTGCTTGAGTGCCTTAAGGAAGAATTGTAGACGGCTGCAGGCGGATTGCTGTAGCAAGTGCCACGGCAATATATGTGAATAAAAAGGGTCGGGCAAGGCAGGCTGTCTTCTTCTGGGACAGCCTGCCTTGCCCGACAGCCACTACCTATAGGTTGTTAACTATCTACCACGGCAGAATATAAATATTTCTTCTATAAGACCCGAATACAGTGGCAGTTGCCTTAAGCTCTGCACCGAGACGGCGGAAAGACGAATTGCTGGCGATGTTGTCAGGGTGGGCTACGGCGATGATTGTGTCAATGCCGCGGTTGCGGGCAATTGTGCAGAGGCGCCTGTTAAGCTCACACATGAGGTTGTGACCGCGGAAGTCAGGGTGAACCATGCATCGTCCGACTTCAGCTACATTTGTAGAACGAATGTCGAGACCCAGCTTTTCAGCTTCCTCAGCAAATTCATGTTCATTAAAGAAAAGGGCGCTGGCGGCAACAAGTTCATTATCGTCATTAAATGCACCCAAGAAGCATGTCCAGTCAGCATCAAAGAAATGTGAGCGTTCAATATCATCAATAGGAATCCACCATTCCGGAACAGGAAGAGCGTTTTCTATAGTAAATATAAGCTGTTCGAGAGCAGCTTTATCATTTTTATCTAATACACGGATATTCATAGCAATCTCCTATACACTTAAATTCAGAAATAACTTTAATATTACCTTAATATATGCAAGTTATAATCCTGATCCACCACATTATAATATGTATGTATCTTAAAATCAAAATATTTTTAAATTCGCGGGCAGAATATTAAGCAGGCACAAATTAATGCCGATATACATTTATAAGACATATTGCTTCTTGAATATTTATAAAAATATATATTTAGATAGATTTTTTTTATTTAGGGCTTTTAAATTTCCTTTTTTATGTATATAATGGTGATTAGCCATGGGTACACATGGCTTCTAATGACTTTTGATTTTATGTTTTATCTGAATATATCGGACAGACAGAGGTCCGCATTGTTTTATAAGAAAGGGGAATTATCATGTTATCAACAGATATTGGTATAGATTTAGGTACAGCAAGTATCCTTGTATATATTAGAGGCAAAGGAGTTGTTCTTAAAGAGCCTTCAGTTGTTGCATTTGACAGGGATACTAATAAGATTAAGGCTATCGGTGAGGAAGCAAGACTGATGCTTGGTAGAACACCAGGTAACATCGTTGCTGTAAGACCTCTTCGTCAGGGCGTTATCTCTGATTACACTGTAACTGAGAAGATGCTTAAGTACTTTATCCAGAAGGCTATCGGCAAGAGAATGCTTAAGAAGCCTAGAATCAGTGTATGTGTACCTTCAGGTGTTACTGAGGTTGAGAAGAAGGCGGTTGAGGATGCTACTCTTCAGGCAGGCGCAAGAGAGGTTGCTATTATTGAAGAGCCTATCGCAGCAGCTATCGGTGCAGGTATCGATATTTCAAGACCATGCGGTAATATGATTGTCGATATCGGTGGTGGTACAACTGATATCGCTGTTATCTCTTTAGGAGGAACTGTTGTAAGTACTTCTATTAAGATTGCCGGTGATGATTTTGATGAAGCTATCGTAAGATACATGAGAAAGAAGCATAATCTTCTTATCGGTGAAAGAACCGCAGAAGATATTAAGATAAAGGTTGGTTCTGCTTATCCTAAGGCAGAAGTCACAACTATGAATGTACGAGGAAGAAACCTTGTAACAGGTCTTCCTAAGACTGTAGAGGTAAGCTCAGAGGAGACAGAGGAAGCTTTAAGAGAGGCAACTTCACAGATTGTTGAAGCTGTTCACAGCGTTCTTGAGAAGACTCCACCAGAACTTGCATCTGATATTGCAGACAGAGGAATTGTCCTTACAGGAGGCGGAAGTCTTCTTTCAGGACTTGAGGATTTAATTGAAGCCAAGACAGGAATTAATACTATGACTGCTGAGGATCCAATGACATGTGTTGCTATTGGTACAGGTAAGTTTATTGAGTTCCTTGCAGGCTACAGAGATGAAGTTAAGTAACCTGGAACATTTTTAATAAGATTATTACAAATGTTCCTTAACATTCTGGCAGAATGGACAATTTCTATGCCAGAAGAATATATTATCAAGGAAGAGGCGGGCTATGGTAAAAGGGCTTTATACAGCGTACTCTGGCTTGACAGTTCAGCAGAAGAGACTGGATGTAGTGTCTAATAATCTGGCTAATGCAACTACCACAGGTTATAAGAAAGAAGGCCTTACGACACAGTCGTTTAAAGATGTTTATGGCATCAAGGTTAAAGATGAAACTGTGGGCTATATTAATCAGAATATCGGAACTCTGAATCTTGGAGCAAAGGTAGGAGAATCCTTCAGAAGCTGGGATCAGGGTTCTTTCCAGAACACAGGCAATACATTTGACTTTGCGCTGAGTGGAAGTGGATTGTTTTCGATTTCATTCACTAACAAAGCTGGAGAAACTTCAACGCTTTATACCAGGGACGGATCTTTCCAGATGAACCGTGAAGGTTATCTGGTAACCAAGGATGGTGATTATGTATTGGGCGAGAGTGGTCCGATACAGTTACCTACAGATTTTGAGAGCCTTACTGTAGAGGAGAGTGGCGAGATATATGCCGACGGACAGTATGTTGACAGGCTTGCGCTTGTAGATTTTGAGGATTATGACTATGTTGAGGCATACGGCGAGAATCTTTACAGAGCTGTAGATGGCGCAACACAGACAGAAGCTGCAGCAAAGGTTAATCAGGGATATTTGGAGGCTTCCAATATTAATGTGGTAACAGAGATGGTAGATATGATATCTATCGCAAGAGATTTTGAAAGTAATCAGAAGATTATGAATACTATCGATGAGATGTTAGGAAAGATGGTATCTATATCTGAGATTTAGTAACAACTGTTAGGCATATACATATGGAGGACTGACGACATGATGAGATCATTGTGGACTGCTGCATCAGGAATGATGAGCCAGCAGACAAGCGTAGATACTATTGCCAATAATCTGGCAAATGTTAATACAATCGGATATAAGCAGGAGCAGACTCAGTTTAAGTCTCTGCTTTACCAGAATCTTCAGGCGAAGACTACTTCTGCCAACGGAGAGAATAAACCTGTTGGAGCACAGGTTGGACTTGGTTCAAGAGTTTCAGCAGTAACATCAATATATACACAGGGTGCTCTTAATGCAACTGACAGTTTAACTGATTTTGCTATTGATGGAAATGGTTTTTTTGCAGTGAGGGATACTAACACAGGTGATACTGTTTATACAAGAAATGGACATTTTACATGGGCAACAGCTACAGAAGGCGTAATGCTCAGTACTTCTGAAGGATATCCTGTGCTAAGCGCAGATGGCGCAGAGATTGTTCTTGGGCAGGATGCTAATGGGAAAGATTATAAGACGAATCTTATAACTATTGATGCGGATGGCAATCTTTTATACCCAGATGAGTCTAACAATCCGGCACCTATTGGAATTAAGGTTGGTCTATATCAGTTTTCTAACCCGGCAGGACTTGATAAGCTTGGAAGCAGCTATCTTGGCGAGACAGAAGCTTCAGGTGTTCCGCTTAATGAGGATTATGATGAAGTTGGAAAGAAGAGCTCATTAAGACAGTCATATCTGGAGGCATCTAATGTTCAGGTTGCAACTGAGATGGTTAATCTTATTACAGCACAGAGAGCGTATGAATTATGTTCTAAGGCTATAACAACATCTGATACAATGATGGAGCAGGCTAATAACCTTAAGAGATAAGCGGGGTGTAGTGTATGAGTGATTCTATTACGGGACTTAGCAGTAAGAATTATTCAGATGTGTATGATTCTAAAGCGGGTTCTTTAACTAATAAACTTACCGGTACTGATTATTCTAAGGCATCAGACGATGAACTTATGTCTGTATGCAAGGATTTTGAAAGTTATTTTGTTGAACAGGTTCTTAAGTCAATGGAGAAGATGGCTAAGATTGATTCGGATGACGAAGATAGCAATCTGTTCTCTTCTATGGCTGGAATTGGCGGAACAGAGGATACTTCACTTAATACTTTAGGAAGTTACTTTGGAGATGAGATGGTATCATCTTATGCTAAGCTTATGACTGATTCTAATCATGGCAAAGGACTTGGAATAGCACAGACGCTTTATGAGCAGATGAAGAGAAATTATTCTACAGAGTCTATTCCTAAGGCAGATGAGCAGGAATAATATTTAACATAAAGGAGATAACAGATTGGATTACGAGTCTGTGAAATATGTAGAGGGCTTTGTGGAGAATATTATCTTCAGGAATGAAGACAATGGATATACGGTTTTTAATATTGTATATGATGATGAAGAAATCACCTGTGTTGGAGTGTTAAGCTATATCAACACAGGTGAATTTATTACTGCACAAGGCGAATTTGTTAAGCATGCAGTTTACTACATGCAATTTAAAGTCACATCTTATGAGTTCAGGGCGCCGGATGATGCTGCATCCGTAAGGCGTTATCTAAGCTCCGGGGCAATCAAGGGTATCGGCGAGAAGATGGCTGAACGAATAGTTAAGACATTTGGCGATGATACATTCAGAATTATGGAAGAGGAACCGGAGCGTCTGGCTGAGATTAAAGGGATAAGCATGTCTAAAGCTATGGATATAGCGAACCAGCTTATTGACAAGAAAGACATCAGAAAAGCAATGATGTTTCTTCAGCGTTATGGAATCCAGATGAATCTTGCCAACAAAATATTTAAACGTTATGGAAACGACATTTATAACATTCTTGAACAGAATCCGTACAGGCTTGCTGATGACATAGAAGGTGTCGGTTTTAGGACGGCTGATGAGATTGCTTCGCGTGCCGGAATCAAGATTGATTCTGAATTCAGGATTAAGAGCGGAATATTTTATGTGCTTAACCAGGCGACAATGCAGGGACACACATATCTTCCGTATGATAAGCTTGTGCGTCAGGTCAACGAACTGCTTTTAATTGATGTCCAGGACTATGACAAATATCTTATGGACCTGACAATGGATAAGAAGATAGTTGTCAAGGTTAAGGACAATGTAAAATGTGTCTATGCCCGCATGTATTACAACATGGAAGCAAATGTTGCAGCAATGCTTAATAATCTTGATGTCCAGATTGAGGAAGACCAGAAATTCATAGATGACAGGATTGCAAGGATTGAGGATAAAGAAGGCATAAATCTTGATGATATCCAGAAAGAGGCTGTTGCGAAAGCAGTAAGAAACGGGCTTGTTATTATCACTGGTGGACCAGGAACCGGTAAGACTACAACTATTAATACAATAATCAAATATTTTGAACTGGAAGGTCTGGAAATCAGGCTTGCAGCGCCTACGGGACGTGCAGCAAAGAGAATGACAGAAGCCTGTGGTTATGAAGCACAGACAATCCACAGAATGTTAGAGATAAGCGGAGGCGTGCCGGATGGCGACAGAAAGTTGGCAGCAACGGGGTTGTCTATGTTCTTTGAGAGAAATGAAGATAATCCGCTTGAGGCTGATGTTATTATCGTTGATGAGATGTCGATGGTAGACATTAGTATTATGAATTCACTTCTTAAAGCTGTTTCGATTGGAACGAAACTGATTCTTGTAGGTGACGTGGATCAGCTTCCAAGTGTCGGCCCGGGAAATGTTCTGAAAGATATTATAGAATCCGGATGTTTTCCGGTTGTTAAGCTTGAAAGGATATTCAGACAGGCGGCACAGAGCGAGATTATTATTAACGCCCATAAGATTAACAGGGGCGAGGAGGTAGTACTTAACAAGTACAGCAAGGATTTTCTCTTTGTTCACAGAAACGGTGCTGACAATATTATAAATGCGATGAAAACGCTTATTAAGGACAAGCTTCCGGATTATGTCGGGGCTGATGTGTATGATCTTCAGATTCTTACACCATCAAGAAAATCCAATGTCGGGGTTGAACGTCTTAATAAGATTATGCAGGATTTTCTTAATCCGGCTGATGCTGTCAAGCAGGAAAGACAGGTGGGGGATGTTACTTTCCGTGAAGGTGATAAGGTTATGCAGATTAAGAATGATTATCAGCTTGCATGGGAAAAACGAAGCAGATACGGTATTCCAACAGAACAGGGAACGGGCGCTTTTAACGGGGATACCGGAGTTATAGAGAGAATAAGCAAATTTGACGAGAATGTAACTGTGAAATTCGAAGATGGCAGATTCGTTACTTATGAATTCTCACAGCTTGATGAGCTTGAACTTGCGTATGCGATTACGGTTCACAAATCACAGGGAAGTGAGTACCCGGCGGTTATTATTCCGATGTCGCAGGGACCAAGAATGCTGATGAACAGGAATATTCTGTATACGGCAGTTACAAGAGCAAGAAAATGTGTGTGCCTCGTTGGGGAAGAGGAAATATTCAGACTTATGGCTGGCAATGTATCAGAGTCAAAGAGATATTCTTCACTCACAGACAGGATTGAAGAAATCAGACATATTGAAAAATTCGGACAATGATAATTGACATGTTTATATATGATAATGATGACAATAATGGGGGATTATGGATTATAAGAAGGTATTAAGAGAGGTAATTAATGCAGTACTTCCGCCAGCGTGTCCTATGTGTGGAAAGCCGGCACCTTTTGCCGGGGGCAGCAGGGTTGATATATGCCCGGACTGTATGCGCAAGGTGAGCTATGTCAGTGAGCCGGTCTGCCTTAAATGTGGTAAAACGGTTGAAAATGAAGAAGTGGAATATTGCAGTGATTGCAGCAGGAAGGTACATATTTATGACCAGGCATGCGCTGTGTATGAATATTCTAAGTGCATCAAGGAATCAATATACAGATTCAAGTATCACAATAAAAGGGAATATGCAGGTATCTATGCAAAACAGATTGCAGACAAGTGTGGCAGCATGATTCACGCATGGGCGCCAGATGCACTGATTCCTGTGCCTATTCACAGTTCAAGACTTAAGGAAAGAGGGTTTAACCAGGCAGAGCTGATTGCAGGAGAATTGGAACAGCTTATGGGTATCCCTATGGATTGTGAAGCTCTTGTGAGAGTTGTTAAAACAGTTCCTATGAAAGAATTGGATAATGCACATAGGGTTAAAAATCTGCAAAATGCTTTTCAAGCAGGAGAAAAAGTTGTAAGATATAGTAAAGTTTTAATTGTGGACGATATATATACAACAGGAGCAACATTTGATGCATGTGCTGCAGTACTCAAGCATGCTGGCGTTCAGGAAGTGTATGGGGTAAGTCTGTGCATTGGCGACGGATTCTAGTGCGGATGCGATTTTGTTTTGCAAAACAATGAAGCTTAACAAGGAGGATTTATGGAAGTTAGAAATTGTAAGAATTGTGGAAGATTATATAATTATATCGGGGGCGCATACAGACTCTGCCCTGACTGTATGAAGAAACTTGAAGAAAAGTTTCAGGAGGTTAAGCAATATATAGAAGATAATCCAAGAGCTGATATGAGAGATATATCAGAGAACTGTGATGTAAGTACAAGACAGATTGAGCAGTGGATAAGAGAAGAAAGACTGTCGTTCAGTGATGATTCACCTATTGGCATTGCATGCGAAGTATGCGGAGCTACCATAAGAACAGGAAGATACTGTGAAAGATGCAAGTCTGACATGGCTAACAGGCTTGGCAGCATGTATGGAAGTGCTGCATCGGCCGTAGGCAATGCTGACAAGGAAAGAGCGAGAAGAGAAAAGGCAAGAATGAGATTCCTTGATAAGTAATTAAAGGGTGAAACTTACCCGGATAATTAATTAGCATTTTTTCAAAAGAGGTATAAAGTATTTTGAAAAACCGTCCGATATCTTACACATAAAGCAGGAGTTATCTGCTTTAATTAATAGAAAGTGAGGCGGTTAATATGCGTATAGATGCTTATAATGCTGTTAATCAGATATATCAGACCAGCCAGATTTCTAAAGCTAATGCTACAGCAAAGACATCATCGGCTAGTGATAAGTTTGAAATTTCTGACACAGCCAGGACATATCAGACAGCCAGAACAGCAGTGAGCGCGGCTTCCGATGTTCGGGAAGATAAGATTGCCGATATCAAGGCACGTATGGCAGCAGGAACATATAATATCAGTTCAGAAGCTGTTGCAGATAAGATTTTGAACAACATTTCTACATTAACATTTTAGCGGGGTTTTATTAGATGGCAAGTTTGATTGATTCTTTGATTAATATAATGGATGATGAAAACAGACAGTATACAGCACTGCTGGACTTGTCTAATAATAAGACTGCTGCTATTGTTAATGGCAATGTTGAGCAGCTTCAGGAAATATTTGGGAAAGAGCAGAAGCTGATTGATGTAATCACAAGACTTGAGACGGAACGAGAGGCGTGTGTTACAGACATATGTAAGATTTTGCATCTGTCACCTTCAGAGGTTAAAGTCAGAGAGATTGTAAGACTTTTGGAGAAGAAGCCTAAAGAACATGATGCACTTGAACAGTCGTATCTTAATCTTAAGAATACTGTTAAACAGCTGACAGAAGTTAATGATAATAATAAGCAGCTTCTTAAGCAGTCTATGGATATGATAGAATTCGAGATTAATCTGGCCAGGAATGCAAGCATGGCACCACAGACAGCTAACTATGGAAAGGGAGCTTATGAGGAGAACAGTGGCTTAGGCGGTGGCAGTTTTGATGCAAAGCAGTAATGGCTGCATGAATGATTTTACATTTATAATTGGATATTATCACGGATGATGTATATGTGCTTATCCGTGTTCGGGAATGAGCCACATTTTCACAATGAGAATGTGGCTTTTTTAAGCCCTGAGGGGTGTTTTATCAGAAAAATGTGTCGATATACATATCAGATGATTTTAAATTTTAAGAAAGAGGTGACCTTATGGCTAACGGAATGGCGGGGCTGTTTATTGGAACAACAGGGCTTAAGACAGCACAGACAGCACTTAATACAACAGCACACAATCTGTCAAATATTAATACATCGGGATATACAAGACAGCAGGTCACATTTTCAGATACACAGTATGTAAGAGTGAATACCAGTGATAAGGTGAGTTCACCGGATTATGGACTTGGCGTTGCGGTTTCTGAAGTGAGAAGAATAAGAGACCAGTTTATAGATCAGGCATACAGAAATGAAAATTCCAGACTTGGATTTTATGAGAGCCAGTATAATGCGATTGAAGAGATAGAAGACCAGTTTGGCGAGATGCAGGGCGTTACATATGAATCATATCTTATTAATCTTTATAATTCTGTTAATGAGCTGGCCAAGAATCCTACAAGTACAGTAGCGAGGTCATCGCTTATCCAGAATGCAACAGCTTTTATTGAAAAGTCTGAAAATGTATATAAAGGACTGAAGGATTACCAGACAACACTTAATATACAGGTTAAGAATATGGTTGATTCAATTAATAAGCTTGGAGACAAAATCTATACACTGAATAAGAAAATATCAAAGATTGAGTCTACAGGAATTGAGGATGCCAATGACTTAAGAGATGAAAGAGATGCGGCAATAGACGAACTCAGCAAGTATATTGATATTACATATTACGAGAATGACAGCAAGGAAGTTATTATATCTGCGGAAGGAATTCCATTTGTAACAATGGGAGAACTTGCGAAGATGGATACAAGAGTTGTTGAAGGCACGAACCTTGTTATTCCTACATGGCCGGGATATGAAAGAGATGTGTATGATTTAAGTACAGAGGCATCTAATGTAGATGAAACAGACAAGGGTGAACTTAAGGGACTTCTTATTGCAAGAGGCAATATGGTTGTTGATTATACGGTTGTTCCTGAAGCACCAAGCAGTTCGGATTATGATATGAGTACTGCTGATGGAAGGGCAGCATATCAGGAAGCATATAACAAATATTCCAAGGCACAGGAATATTACAATACTTATATTGAGCCATCTGCAATTCTTAGTGCTATGGCTGGATTCGATAAGCTTGTCAATGGCATTGTTGAGAAGATTAATAATATACTTTGTCCTGAGAAGTCGGAGGTAAGGAATAACCCTTATATGGCAGCAGATGGAACAGAGATTCAGGCAGATATATACACATATGATTCTGTCAGCCAGCAGGTGCTTTATGACAGATATGGAAGGGAAGTTACCGGAACTGATAATGGAGACGGAACATACAGATTTTCTTCCGGAGAAAAGTTATATACAAGTGCTGGAGGTACTGAAGTACCAGTTGATTCATATACATATTCAATGCTTGATATGGACAAGACCGGATATGGAATGGATGATGATAAAACGGTAGGAACAGAGCTGTTTTCAAGAAAAGGCACTGACAGATATATTAAGACAACTGATGATTCAGGAAAAACAATTTATATAAGAAATAATCTTAATGAAACAGATTATGAATCGCTTTATAAGCTTGGCAATCTACAGATTAATCCGGAAGCAGCCCAGAATGTTGGAAAGATTCCACTTTCTACAGTGCAGGGAAAAGAAGATTTTGACAGGGCTAAGGAACTGGTAGATGCATGGGATGAGAAGTTTGCTTCACTTAATCCTGACACATATGCCAAATCAGATTTCATGACATTTTATAATAACTTTATTGGAGAGTATGCGACACTAGGAAAAGCGCTTGGCAATTATGTAAGCAATCAGACGACTATGGTTGATGGATATGATAACCAGAGACTTCAGTCTGAGGGCGTTTCTTCCGATGAAGAATTAGAGAAAATGATTAAATACCAGCAGGCATACAATGCAGCATCACGATATGTCAATGTTGTAAATCAGATGTTAGAGCATCTTGTAACATCGCTTGGTAATGCATAAAACAGTCGCAGCTGCTTCACAAATAAGGAGGGTTTATGGCATCAACATTTTTTGGATTAACAATTGCATATACAGGATTGCAGGCTGCACAGACTTCAATCAATGTTACATCGCATAATCTTGCTAATATCAATACTAAAGGATATACGAGAGAGTCAGCATCAACTAAGGCTGCTGATGCACTCAGAACTTACGCAAGATATGGAACGCTTGGTTCAGGAGTTGTTGTTGATGCAATCAACCAGACAAGAGATTCCTACTATGATGAGAAGTACAGAAATAATAATACTAATTATGGACAGTATAATGTTAAGAACAGCTATATGTCACAGATAGAGAATTACCTTAATGAATTCACTTTAAAGGGATATTCTACAGAGTATGAGAATTTCTTTGCGGCACTTAACCAGCTTGACCGTACACCGGCAGATACATCTGCTAAGAACCAGCTCATTAACAATGCAAAGAGTCTTACAGATTATTTTAATACTTTATCAACTAACTTAAGAAATGTTCAGGTTGATGCCAATAATGAGATTAAAGATGCTGTACAGCAGATTAATTCCCTGGCACAGAATATTTCATCGCTTAATAAGCAGATTAACCAGATTCAGGCAAATTACGGTAATGCTAATGATCTGAAGGATCAGAGAAATGCCCTGATTGATGAACTTTCACAGATTGTTAATATAACAGTAAGTGAGAGTGATATGGGTAACAATCTTACTAATCTTCAGATTACAATCAATGGTAACAGCCTTGTTGATGGATATAACTATCACACTCTCCAGACTGTGGCAAGAGATAATCCGAGAAATGTATCAGATGCAGCAGGTCTTTATGATATACAGTGGGAGAATGGACAGGAGTTTTACATTTACAGTGATTCTTTAAGTGGTGAGTTAAAAGGACTTATTGATATAAGAGATGGCTGTAATGGAGAAATTGAGAAATACGCATCTACAACAGATGCTGCCGGTAATTCTACATATAAGAAAGATGCAGATGGTAATATTCTTACAGAAACTGAAAGTCAGAAAGATAAGAACACACAATATAAAGGTGTTCCATATTATCAGTCACAGCTGAATCAGTTTATACAGACATTTGCATCATCTGTTAATGAGATACTTAAAAAAGGTGTTACTTCTGATGGCTCGGCACAGGGAATTTCACTTTTTGTTATGAAGGAAAATTCACAGGCGCTTACAGCAAGCACTGTTACAGTTAATCAGGCATTGCTTGATAACGCAGATCTTCTTGCAACCAAGTACAATGTAAGTGATGGTGAAGCAAATGTTGATCTGATTGTAGATCTTATTAATACTAAGGATGCAAAGATATATGATGGCGGTACAGGATCATTTTTCCTTGAAAGTATCGTCAGTGATATGTCAATAGATTCAAGTAAGGCAATCAATTTTACAAAGAATTATATGAATCTTCAGACAACTATCCAGAACCAGAGACTTTCTGTAATGGGAGTTGATACGGATGAAGAAGCAATGGACCTTGTAAAATTTCAGGAAGCTTATAATCTCAGTTCAAAAATGTTAAGTGTTATGAATGAGTTATATGACAGACTTATAAATAACACGGGAGTATAACAAGGAGACAAAATTATGAGAATTACTAACCAGATGATGATTAACAGTTCGATTTCGAATATTCAGGTTAATAAAAATCAGATAAATACTCTGAGTACAGAACTTTCTACACAAAAAAAGATAAGCAAGCCATCTGACGATCCAATTATTGCGATAAGGGCATTAAGACTTCGCTCGAGTCTTGATGAGGTAACCCAGTATCTTGGAAAGAATATACCGGATGCATCATCATGGCTTAGTGTTACACATGATGCACTTGATGAAAGTAACAGTATTATCAAGGATTTATACAAATATTGTGTGCAGGGCTCTACAGATTCTTATTCAGAATCTGAAAGAAATACTCTTGCAGAAAGTCTTAATAAGCTTGTGGAGGCTTATTATGAACAGGGAAATGTAGATTATGCAGGAAGATATGTATTTACGGGACATGCAACTGACAGACCGCTTACATATCAGTCAGATGCAGATGCTAAGAATGTTGATTATTCAATTACCCAGAATTTTACAAGGGAAGATCTTTCTACAAAGACAGCATATACTAATGCCTACAGTAATGATGATATATTAAATCTTACAGTTAAGACAGATGCTAATGGCAATATAATTACACCTAATATCCAGAGTGTAAACAGAATACAGTTAGCTTATGATGAGATTAATGGTGGAACATTTACATTAGGAATGGGAAATAATAATTCTGCAAATGTTACTATTAATGCAGATGGAACGGTTACAATGAATGGCAGTCTTACGGCTGATATAACCCAGACCGATGGAAGTGTTGTGCAGAATCAGGTAAGCGTTGTAACAACATCAGATCCTGACTATATTCCGGGAGATAATGAGATTGCTATAAATGCAACAACAGGGGAGCTGCTTCTTGGACAGAATGTATATCAGTCTGTATACCAGAATAATGAATTCTCAGTTACATATGAAAAGAGCAATTTCATAAAGGGTGATATAGACCCGACAATGTATTTTGACTGTGTTGATAATAATACAGGAGTTGTATATGATAAAAAGAGTGAGGATATTGAATACATAGTTAATTTCTCACAAAAGTTAAAGGTTAATACAGAGGCTGACGAGGCTTTTAACATATATCTTGGTAGAAACGTTAATGACCTTGTGAATACAGTTCAGAATGTTCTTGATATTGATGCCCAGATATCTAAGGTTGAATCAATGCAGAAGGATTCGCAGTATAGCGATGATGCTTCACAGGAAAAGCTTAAAACCATTATGGAAGGACTTACAAAGCAGAGAGATTTTGCAAAGTCTGAGATGAAGAATGCTTTCGAGGCAGGAATTGGTCAGATGCAGGGATATATGGACCAGGTATCAAATGCTAAGGCAGATGTTGGAAACAGACAGATAAGACTGGATCTTACTAAGACACGACTTACAGAACAGAAGACTAACTTTACTGATTTGAAGTCACAGAATGAAGATATTGATCTTGAAGAGATTGTTGTTACATATACATCAGCAGAGCTTGTATATCAGGCGGCATTATCAGCAGCAAGTAAGGTTGTACAGCAGTCACTGCTTGATTTCCTCAGATAGTAAGTTTTAGCAGGATATGCAGCATGGATAAAGGATAGATTATAAAATTGGAGGTTTGACATGAAAGTACAGACTAAGTGGTTTGGAGAAATTGAAGTAAGCGATGATAAAATCATCACATTTGATAAGGGAATTATTGGATTTGAGGACTGGAAGAAGTATACTCTTGTGTATGATGCAGAGAAAGAGG
>OGYC01000752.1_pt1 | contig 32119 bp, 24 predicted proteins | sample 1576461 | NCBI WGS metagenome assembly OGYC01 (sample SAMEA3541569, study PRJEB24748) | human gut metagenome | biome: human gut; feature: human-associated habitat; material: faeces | place: China | collected 2012 | reverse complement strand
GGAAAAATGGCTGAGATACTCGGCGTTGACATTAATTATCTGCTTACCGAGAACGAGGAATTCTACATAAACGCAAACGAAAAGTACGGTGCTACAGGCGCACAGCAGGCAAAAGCGCTTATGCAGGAGGTAACCGGACTTTTCGCAGGCGGAGAGCTTGACCCGGATGACATGGACGAGATGATGAAAGCCATACAGGATGCCTACTGGATAGCAAAAGAGAAGAACAAGAAATACGCTTCAAAGGGATAAGGAGCAAAAATGCTTAGTTGTTTTAACGAAGCGGTCGCCAAAGCAGACGAGCTTATATCGCTCTACGGCAGATGCTCTCCTAAAAGGCTCGCACGGGAGCTTGATATAGAGATTCTCGAAAGGGATTTTTCAAAGCAGAAAGGCGCATACAAGCTGATACTGAAAAACCCGTTTATCTTTATAAAGCGTGACCTTTGCGACAGTATGAAAAAAATCGTCCTGATGCACGAGATCGGTCACGACAGGCTCCACAGGGATAAGGCAGACGACAGCGGCGGCTTTGCCGAATATGACATATTCGATATGTGCGATCGTTCTATGGAGTATGAAGCAAATCTCTTTGCGGCGCAGTTTCTTATATCGGATGAAGAGCTTTACGATTGCATAAATTGCGGCTACGATATTGACAAAACTGCGGCGGCACTCTGCACCGACCGTAATCTTGTTGCGCTCAAGGTCGATATTCTGAAAAAGCAGGGTGTGAAACTGCGCTCCCAGCTTCACAATAATAAATTTCTTGCAGGCGACTGAGAAAGAGGTTTTTTTATGAACAAATTACTTACACGCTTCAAGGCAAGCGAACACGGCGGCGAATACCTTATGCGGTTTATTTCTGCGTGGCTGTGTTCGCTCATATTGATATTGCCTTTCAGACCGATAAGCAAGGTGTTTGACAAAGAATACGCAGGCGAAGCTCCGCATCTGTTGCTTATCATATTTTTCGCAGTATTCTACGGCTTACTTACCGTATTGCGTTTTATCCCAAAGCTCAGAGAGATGAAAACCGACTGTGCCGCATTGCTTATATCGACCGCACAGTTTACAGTCGCTTATGCTGTAGTCATGTTCCGTGAAAAAGGTACAAGCATTGATTTTTTTCTCGGGGTTGTCCTGTTTATAGCCCTTGCTGTATGGTATACTGTAGGAAAGCACAGGATAAGGCTTCCAAAATTCACAAAGAAATGCTGGATAGCGGTTATTGCGTTGTCCGCCGTTTTTATGCTTGTGTTCACCGCACTTGCAATGGCAATGCGGTATTACAAGCTGTCTACCCCTGCGTTTGATTTTGGGATATTCGCGCAGATGTTCGAGAATATGAAGGACGGGTTCGGACCGATAACCACCGTTGAGCGCAATTACAGGCTGTCGCACTTTGCAGTGCATTTTTCTCCTGCGTATTACCTGATGCTTCCGTTCTATATGCTTTTTCCGCACCCGGTAACATTACAGATACTGCAAGGAATATTCGTTACAAGCGGGATTATCCCCGTGTTCCTTATCGCAAGAAAATACGGTTTTTCGCTTATACATTCCTCGCTTTTTTCAGCGATATATGCTTTATATCCGGCATTCACAGGCGGCTGCAGCTACGATATTCACGAAAACTGTATGCTTCCGGCGTTCCTGCTGTGGCTGATATGGGCTGTTGAACGCGAAAAGACTGTACCGATGCTCGTCTTTGCATTGCTGACGCTTCTTGTAAAAGAAGATGCCGCCGTATATGTTGCGGTGATCGGGCTTTATCTTATACTGTCAGACCGCAGTGAAAAGACAAGAGCGCTCGGTGCTGTGATTTTCGGAGCGGCCTGCGTTTATTTCTTTGCAGTATGCGCTTATCTCAATAACAGCGGGCTTGGGATCATGGAATGGCGGTACAAGGACTATATGTACAGAGGCGGTGCGCTTATCACCTCAATAGTCGTTACGGCGTTTACAAATCCGGGCTACATTCTGTCAAACCTGTTCACAGGCGAAAAGCTGACCTTTACAGTGCAGACGCTCGGCGTACTCGGCGGTATACCGCTTGTAAGCAGGAAGATAGCACGTTATATATTACTGATACCGTTTGTACTGGTAAATCTTATGCCGACCTATCCGTATCAGCACTCGATTTATTTCCAGTACGTTTTCGGCTCGTGCGTTCTTGTTATCTGGCTTTTCATAATGAATATGTCGGAGCTGTCATATAACAGGGCGAGATGCTTTACTGTGTTTTCACTTATTGCCTGTGCGGTTATGTTCCTGTCAACAATGACAGGCTACCTGAACAATTTCTATGATAACAACTATGAGGCACACGGTGCAGTCATATCCTATCTTGAACAGCTTCCCGACAACGAAAACGAGAGCATCACAGCGAACACGTTCTTTATCGCTCCGCTGTATAAGCAAAAAGAGCTTTACACGATAAATGACCGTGATGTGCCGACAGACGAATCTGCACCGCTTGCCGATATTGTTTTACTTGACAGGACAAACGTAAAATTTGAAACCAATTACAATTATTTCACCTCACTCGGAATGAAAGAGGTAACGATAGAGGACGAAAGGGTCGCATGCCTTGTATGCAGACTTGAATCATAAATCTTTTTATGAAAGGACTAAGGAAATATGCAGGAAATAAGATGCCCGAAATGTAATGAGGTCTTTCAGGTGGATGACAGCGGTTATTCACAGATCGTTCAGCAGGTGAGAGATAAGGAATTCGAAAAAGAAGCGGCACGCAGAGCAGAGGAGCTTGAAAAGGCGAAGAACAGCGAGCTTAAAATACTCGAGATGGAGTATGAAAAGAAGCTGGAATCGGCTCTTTCGGAAAAGTCGGACGATATTACGGATAAGGAAAAAAGGATAACCGAGCTTGAAGCAAGGCTTGAAAGCATAGAAAGCGAAAAACAGCTTGCCGTTGCAAATGCTGTCAGAGAGCGTGAAAACAGCTTCAGTGAGGAAAGCCGCAAGGCACAGAAGGCTATCAGCGATAAGGATATAGAAATTGCCGAGCTTACAGCAAAGCTGAAGCAGGCAGATAACGAAAGAGCTTTCGCCGTTGAAAAGGCAAACAGTGAAAAGAATGCTGAGCTGAGCGAAAAGGACAGCCATATAAAACAGCTTGAGTTACAGCTTCAGCAGGCACAGAGTTTACAGCAGGCGGCTCTTGACAAGGCAAAGAGTGAAAACGCACTTGCCCTTGAAAAAAAGCAGAACGAGATAAACGAGCTTAACAGTCAGCTTAAGACCAAGGATAACGAGGCAGCGCTCAAATGCAAAACGATAGAAGAAAAGTACGCTATTGAGCTTAAAAACAAGGACGAGCTGATAGAGCAGTACAAGGACTTCAAGGCAAGGCTGTCAACGAAAATGGTGGGCGAAACCCTTGAACAGCATTGCCTGACGCAGTTCAATTCTCTTAGAATGTCGGCATTTCCCAATGCCTATTTTGAAAAGGATAACGATGCAAGGAGCGGTAGCAAGGGCGATTTCATTTTCAGAGAATCTTCAGATGACGGTATAGAATTCATCTCAATTATGTTCGAGATGAAGAATGAGATGGACACCACCGCCACAAAGCATAAGAATGAGGACTTCTTCAAGGAGCTTGACAAGGACAGAAATGAAAAGGGTTGCGAATATGCCGTTCTCGTTTCAATGCTCGAAGCCGACAACGAGTTCTATAATGCAGGCATAGTCGATGTTTCGTATAAGTACCCCAAGATGTACGTTATCCGTCCGCAGTTCTTTATTCCGCTTATCTCTCTGCTGAGAAACGCCGCAAGAAACAGCCTTGAATATAAGCGTGAGCTTGCTATGGCAAAGGCTCAGCAGGTTGACCTTACTAATTTCGAGAAAAATATAACCGAGTTCAAAACGGCGTTCGCCAAAAATTATAATGATGCCAGCAACAGATTCAAAGACGCAATAACAGGAATAGATGCCACTATCGACAAACTCGGTAAAATAAAGCAAGCCCTGCTTTTATCGGAAGACCATCTCCGTCTTGCAAATAAAAAGGCGGAAGAACAGCTTACTATCAAAAAGCTGACAAAGAACGCTCCGAGCATCAAGGAGGAGTTTGCAAGACTTGCAAGCGAACAGACAGCATTGCCCGGCGGTGCAGACGAATAATTCAGAATACGGCGGAGCAGACCTTGTATTTGCTCCGCTTTGCTGTTTATATACGGATAACATCATTCTCTGGGCTCTTGCATTTTACCGTAATTATGGTATAATAACCTCAGACTTAAAATCCGCCGAAGCGGATTTTGCCGTGCAGAAGCACGGCTTGCGGCACACCGCACGTCTGAGAACATTTTACCATTAAATCTTTTGTCTGACGACAAAATACGGCGTACCGCCGTGTCGGTTTACACCGACTTGATTTATGTTATACTATAAACATAATCAAACATAAATCAAACGTAACTCACCGAAAAAATAATCTGACCTCTGCTCGAAAGGATAAATATGGGATTTCTTATTATTGACGGCAACAGCATATTAAACCGTGCATTCTACGGTATCCGTGTGCTGACAAATTCAAGAGGTGTTGCCACAAATGCCGTAACAGGCTTTATGAACACTCTGCTTATGCTTGAAAAGGATGTAGATCCGGATATGATAGCGGTAGCTTTCGACCTTAAAGCACCGACATTCCGCCATAAGATGTATGACGGCTATAAGGCAAACCGCAAGGGTATGCCCGAAGACCTCGCACAACAGCTCCCCTATATGAAAAAGATAATAAAAGCGATGGGAATAACCATTATCGAAAAAGAGGGCTTTGAAGCCGATGATATAATCGGAACTGTTTCAGCCGCCTGTGCGGATAAGAAGATACCCTGTACAGTGTCAACGGGCGACCGTGACTCGTTCCAGCTTGTTAATGATTACGTTACCGTAAGACTTGCCAAGACAAAAGGCGACATTTACTACACGCCCGATGTTATTATGGAGGAGTACGGCGTGACTCCGAAACAGATGATAGAAGTAAAGGCGCTTATGGGCGATTCAAGCGATAATATTCCCGGTGTTGCAGGCATAGGCGAAAAGACCGCTCTTTCGCTTATAAAGGAATTTGCAAGCGTGGACGGAGTTTATGAAAACATCGGCTCAACGCTTATCACAAAGGGTGTACGCACAAAGCTTGAAAACGGCAAGGAAAGCTGTTATATGAGCAGACAGCTTGCCGAAATATGCCTTACCGCACCTATTGATACCGAGCTTTCGCATTATGTTCCGAAAGAACGTGACGATACCGAGCTTGCAAGATTGCTGTCGGAGCTTGAAATGTACAAGATGCTCCAGAAGCTGAAGCTGCACCCGACTTCCGCTCCGGCAGGCTCAAAAGAGGCTTTGGAAGAATCCGCCGCAAAGCAGATACCTGCAATGCCTGCAGGCGATATAGTTCTGACGCAGGAGGGGAGCGTATACGCAGGCGCAATAGGCGCTCCGGTAAAATTGTCCGACGGGGAGCTTAAAGCCTATGCCGACAGCGACAGCACGAAGTACACCTTTGATATAAAGGAAACGCTTACAGTTTCCGGACTTGAAAAGCTCAATAACAATAAATTTGATACAACGCTTGCGGCTTACCTTGTCGACCCAGATTCAAACGATTACAGCCTGTCAAGGCTCTGCACTCAGTACGGAGTTCCGGAGGGTAACAGCATACAGGAAAAGTCGATAACCGTTGCCGCCCTCAACGATATACTTAATTGCAAAATCAGTGAAACAGGCTCTGCGGCGGTCCTTACCGATATAGAGATACCTCTTGCCACTGTGCTTGTAGCTATGGAGCGTGAGGGCGTAAGCATTGACGCAGACGGTATAAAGGCTTTCGGTAAAGAGATTTCGGCAAAGGCAGAAACAATCAGCCGTGAGATCTATGAATACGCAGGTTATGAATTCAATATAGGCTCGCCAAAACAGCTCGGAAGCGTGCTTTTTGAAAAACTTGCATTGCCAAGTGCCAAAAAGACAAAAACAGGCTATTCCACAAACGCCGATGTGCTTGAAAGCCTTATGGACAAGCACCCTATAGTTCCGCTGATAACCGAATACCGTGCGCTTACAAAGCTGCAGAACACATACGTTACAGGACTTCTGAAGGTAGTAGGCGAGGACGGCAGGATTCATTCGACCTTCAAGCAGACAGAAACAAGAACAGGAAGAATTTCAAGCGCCGAGCCGAACATTCAGAATATCCCCGTAAGAACTCCGCTTGGCAGGGAGATGAGAAGATTCTTCACCGCAAAGGACGGCTACCTGCTTGTCGATGCCGACTATTCACAGATCGAACTGCGTGTGCTGGCTCATATTTCGGGCGACGAGATAATGAAGAAAGCGTTCCTTGACGGTGTGGATATTCATACCGTTACCGCATCTCAGGTGTTCAATCAGCCGATAGAGTGGGTAACACCCGACCTCAGAAGCAAGGCGAAAGCGGTCAACTTCGGCATAGTCTACGGAATAGGCGCATTCTCGCTGTCAAAGGACATCGGTGTTTCAGTGCCGAAAGCAAGCGAATATATCCGCTCCTATCTTTCCAAATATTCCGGCATAGCTCACTATATGGAGCAGACCGTTGCCAAGGCTAAGCGTGACGGCTATGTTGAAACTATGTTCGGCAGAAGAAGATATATCAAAGAGCTTGCCGCAAAGAATAAGAATCTGCAGGCTTTCGGCGAGCGTGTCGCAAAGAACACCCCCATACAGGGTACAGCCGCCGATATAATTAAAATTGCGATGATAAAAGTTTACAACAGACTTAAAGACAGCGGTCTGGATGCAAGGCTGATACTTCAGGTTCACGATGAACTTATTGTTGAGGCAAAAGAAGATTGCGCAGAAAAGGTAGCTTTACTTTTAAAGGAAGAAATGGAGAATGCCGTAAAACTCACCGTTCCTATGACGGTAGATGTAAATATCGGCAAAACGTGGTATGATACTCATTGACAATGACTGTTTTACAGATAAAGGAAAAATCACGGCTTTAAATCATCATAATTCATCAATCTGTAGCGACATTGCAGTGATTGAAAAAAAGTGTTTTTCTGTGCCGTGGACAGAGCGAAGCATTGAGTCACAGGTGTTCACAGAAGGTTCGATAAATGCCGTTATTCGTGATGATAAAGCCGAAAACAAGCCGGTAGGCTTTATCTGCGGTCAGAGCGTATCCGATGAATGCGAGCTGTATCGCATTGCAGTGCTTCCCGAATACAGACATCAGTGCATCGCCACACAATTAATGGAATATTTCATAAATAAATGCAAAAATAGCGGCATAAAAAGCATTTTTCTTGAAGTCCGCTGTGATAACGAGCCGGCAAAAAAGCTGTATGAAAAGCACGGCTTTTCTGAGGTCGGCAGGCGCAGAAACTATTACACAGAGCCGGTTTGCGACGCTTTGATATATAAAGCGGAATTGTAAAACGTCATATTTACGGCAGGAACGGTATTTCTCCGCACCTGCCGTTTTTTCTCCCATAAGTCTGAACAAACCGCATAACAAAGCCATTTATGACACTTCGGCAACAGCAGTAATATCTCGTTTGCAACCTTACTTTCCCGTTCCTGCCGTATTACTGCGTACATTTTCCGATTGCCACAAACCGCATAACAAAGCCGTTTATAGCACTTCGGCAACAGCAGGAATATCTCGTTTGCAACCTTACTTTCCCGTTCCTGCCGTATTACTGCGTACATTCTCCGATTGCCACAAACCGCATAACAAAGCCATTTATAGCACTTCGGCAACAGCAGGAATATCTCGTTTTCAACCGTAGATTCCCGTTTCTGCCGTATTACTGCGTACATTCTCCGATTGCCACAAACCGCATAATAAAGCCATTTACGGCACTTCGGCAACAGCAGGAATATCTCGTTTGCAACCTTACTTTCCCGTTCCTGCCGTATTACCGCTTACATTCTCCGATTGTCACAAACCGCATAACAAAGCCATTTATTACACTTCGGTAACAGCAGGAATATCTCGTCCGAAACCGTACTTTCCCGTTCCTGCCGTATTACTGCGTACATTCTCTGATTGCCACAAACCGCATAACAAAGCCAAATGCGGCATATTCCCCTGCAAATGCAAAAACGGCAGACACGTTTTATCCGTGCCTGCCGTCTTATTTTTATCAATATCACGCTGTCAAGCCGCATTGTAAAGCCAAATAATCGCTATACACGGCAACCCGCTTTACACGATTTTCTGTTTTACTCTGCACCTGACAAATCATACGTCTTAACTGCTACAAACCGCATTGCTATGCGATTTGCAGTGCGTTCAGCCCCGCCGTTTCATTATCCTGCGGATAACCCCGACTATTCCAAAGGCGGAATTGTCAGCGGCACTGCCGCCCGCCGTTTCGCTATCCTGCGGATAGCTCCGACAATTCCAAAGGCGGAACAGTCAGCGGCGACTCGCCGCCGCTTAGATCATGCTTTCCTGCCAGCAGTCAGGCGCTGTAAGACCGAGCATCTTAACGATGGTGGGAGCAACGTTTGCCAGACCGTACTTGGTGGGAACGCCGGGAGCGTACTTTGTGTCGTCCTTGATAGTGTACTTGACTTCCTTATCATAGATGATGAAAGGAACGGGGTTGAGCGAGTGAGCTGTTCTTACCTGAACCTCACCCTTCTTGTTCTTTTCGAGCATCTCGTCTGCGTTGCCGTGATCGGCGGTTACAACGAGCGTAACACCGTACTCATCGCAAACCTTGATAAGTCTTGAAAGACCGAGGTCAACAGCTTCAACACCGATAATTGTAGAGTCAAGGCTGCCTGTGTGTCCTACCATATCACCGTTGGGGTAGTTGCAACGTATAAAGTCATACTTCTTGCTCTTGATAACCTCGATAAGATCGTCTGTTATCTCAGCAGACTTCATCCACGGACGCTGATCGAACGAAACATTGTCGGAGGGTATCTCCTTGTATGTTTCAAGTTCTTCGCTGAACTTATCGCTCTTATTGCCGTTCCAGAAGTAAGTTACATGGCCGTACTTCTGTGTTTCGGATACGGCATATTCGTTAAGACCTGCGGCAACGAGTACCTCTGTGAGAGTGTTTGTAATCTCGGGAGGATTTACAAGGAAGCGTGCAGGAAGCTTTAAGTCGCCGTCGTACTGCAGCATACCTGCGAAGCATACGTCGGGCTTTGCGCCTCTGTCAAATGCAGTGAAGTCGTCATCGTCAAATGCCATTGAAAGTTCGATAGCACGGTCGCCTCTGAAGTTGAAGAGGATAACGCTGTCCTTGTCAACTATCTTGCCTACAGGCTCGCCGTTCTCAGCGATTACGAATGCAGGGAGATCCTGGTCGATGATGCCGTCGTTTTCCTTACGGTAGGTTTCAACAGCTTCCATAGCTGATGCAAACTGTCTGCCCTCACCCTTGACGTGAGTCTTCCAGCCAAGTTCAACCATAGGCCAGTCAGCCTGATAACGATCCATAGTAACTTTCATACGTCCGCCGCCGCTTGCTATCTTACCGTCAAAAGCGCCGTCCGCATTAAGTTCCTTGAGGAAGCTCTCAAGCTGTTCAATATATATCGGAGCAGAAGTAGCGGGTACATCTCTTCCGTCGAGCAGAATGTGTACTCTTGCCTTCTTGATGCCCTCGTTCTTGGCTTCTGTCAGCATCTTGAACAGGTGCTTGATATTTGAGTGAACGTTACCGTCTGATAAAAGACCGATGAAGTGCAGGGTGCTGTTGTTAGCCTTGCAGTTGTCAACGAGTTCCTTCCAAGCCTCAGACTGATACATCTTTCCGCTTTCGATAGATTCGTTAACAAGCTTTGCGCCCTGTGAGTAGATCTGACCGCAACCGAGTGCGTTGTGACCTACCTCTGAGTTGCCCATATCGTCATCTGTAGGCAGACCTACAGCGTCACCGTGAGCCTTTAAACGAGTGTTGGGGCATTCTCTTAAAAGTCTGTCAAGAGTAGGAGTGTTGGCGAGCGTAACTGCATCGCCAAGACCTGTCTTTGAAAAGCCTACGCCGTCCATAACAACGAGTAAAACGGGTTTTGCCATTTGTTTAGTCGTCCTTTCGTAAATATCCGATTTTTGATTAGCCGTTTACGGCAGCCTTGATGATAGTTGTGAAATCAGCAGCCTTGAGTGAAGCACCGCCGATAAGACCGCCGTCAACGTTTGTCTTTGAGAGCAGTTCTTCAGCGTTCTTTGCGTTCATAGAGCCACCGTACTGGATTGTGATCGTTTCTGCGACATCTGCACCGTAGAGCTTAGCGAGTGTAGCACGGATGAAAGCGCAAACCTCTTCAGCCTGATCTGCTGTAGCTGTCTTGCCTGTACCGATAGCCCATACGGGTTCGTAAGCGATTATGCACTTCTTGAGGTCTTCTGCGGAGATGCCGAAGAAATCAAGCTTAATCTGACGTGCGATAACTTCTTCTGTAATGTTGCATTCACGCTCCCAGAGAAGCTCGCCTACGCATACGATGGGCTTTAAGCCTGCTTCAAGAGCAGCCTTTGTTCTCTTGTTTACTGTTTCGTCTGTTTCAGCAAAATACTGACGGCGCTCGGAGTGACCGAGTACAACATATTCAACACCCATTTCAGCGAGCATATCAGCTGAAATTTCGCCTGTGAAAGCGCCGCTCTTTTCAAAGTGGCAGTTCTCAGCGCCGATCTTTATGTTTGTGCCTGCTGTTACAGCGAGAGCTGTTTCAAGGTTTGTAAAGGGAACGCAGGCTACGACCTCAACGTCCTTTACATCAGCAACCATAGGCTTTAATTCTTCTAAAAGAGCCTTAGCCTCGGGTCTTGTCTTATTCATCTTCCAGTTACCTGCGATAACTGCTTTTCTTACTGTCTTTTTCATGATACAGTGTTCCTTTCGTTTTTTATTATAAATTGCTTATTACACAACAATAAGGGCGGAGAATATCCGCCCTCAGAAATGTCATCAACTTTATAAATGAAGTTTCATCAGAATATCCCTAACCCCATACCCCTTCCCCTCGGCGAAGGATTGTGTATGCTTGGTTAGCTTTGCGTCATGCAAAGCTCTTGGGCATACACGCCCGGCATCCGTGCCGGGCTGAGAGTGGGGGATTCGCCCCTGCGACCCCATTTAAATCAGATGCTTTATGACAATCTGAGGGCAGAATAATCTGCCCTCGTTATTTTTACTTGTCCTGAATGCAAGCGATACCGGGAAGTACCTTACCTTCGAGGTATTCAAGAGAAGCACCGCCGCCTGTTGAGATGTGGCTCATCTTGTCTGCATAACCGAGGTTGATAGCAGCTGTAGCCGAGTCGCCGCCGCCGATGATCGTTGTAGCGTCTGCCTCTGCAAGAGCTTCGCAAACAGCAACTGTACCCTTCTTTAATACGGGGTTTTCAAATACGCCCATAGGACCGTTCCATACAACTGTCTTAGCTGACTTAGCTGCATCAGCGAACAGAGCCATTGTCTTAGGACCGATGTCAAGACCCATCATATCAGCAGGAATCTTGTCAGCGTCAACAACGCTTACTTCGATCTCAGCATCGATAGGATCGGGGAATTCCTTTGCAATTGTTGTATCAATGGGGAGAAGGAGCTTCTTGCCGAGCTTTTCAGCCTTTTCGATCATTTCCTTGCAGTAGTCGATCTTCTCGTTGTCAACGAGTGATGTACCTACTTCATAGCCCTTAGCCTTTAAGAATGTGTAAGCCATACCGCCGCCGATGATAAGTGTGTCGCACTTTTCGAGGAGGTTTGATATAACGTTCAGCTTGTCTGCAACCTTAGCACCGCCGAGGATAGCAACGAAAGGTCTTACGGGGTTTTCAACAGCGTTGCCTAAGAACTCGATTTCCTTGTTCATAAGGTAGCCTACTGCTGTTTCCTTAACAAACTTTGTAACGCCTGCTGTAGAAGCGTGTGCTCTGTGTGCAGAACCGAAAGCGTCCATTACGAATACATCGTCGTCAACGAGATCTGCAAGCTCCTTAGCGAATGCCTCACCGTTCTTAGTTTCTTCAGCGCCACGGAAACGTGTGTTTTCAAGAACAACTATCTCGCCGTCCTTCATTTCTGCAACTGCCTTCTTTGCGTTCTCGCCTACTACCGTATCGTCCTTAGCGAAAACAACCTTTGTATTAACAAGCTCTGCAAGTCTTTCTGCAGCAGCCTTAAGAGAGAACTTTTCCTCGGGACCGTTCTTCGGCTTGCCGAGATGTGAACAAAGAACTATCTTTGCGCCGTTCTCAACTAACTTATTGATCGTAGGAAGTGCGGCCTGGATTCTGTTGTCGTTTGTGATCTTGCCGTCCTTCATAGGTACGTTGAAGTCTACACGAACAAGGACTTTTCTGCCCTTTACCTGTAAATCTTCTACATTCTTCTTGTTTAATTTGCTCATGGTAATGATCCTTTCGCTTTTACTTTATTTGTATGAGGCTGTCCTCAAGAAATACAAATTTCACGCATATTTTTATACTTCTGCGCTCATATTTTATTTTACCAAAAAAGCGGATAAAATGCAAGTACTTTTTATAAAGAAATCGAATAAAACAGCACGGCGTAAATCCGCAAATTTTTCAGTCCGTCAGCACATTTGAATATATCACTCTTTTTCGGGGCGTTACATTGCACTTTGCGAAAAGATCGCTTACCGTCACAAAAGTATATCCCTGCCTTTTAAGCTCCGGTATTATCGTATCGAGCGCCTGTACCGTGCGGAAATTGCCCTCCATATCGTGCAGAAGTATTATCATACCGTTTTGCGCCTGAGCGATTATACGCTTACTGCGTTCTTCTGCGGATATTTCGTCAAGCCAGTCCTCCGCACCGTTTCCGCAGATAAATGTCAGCGGTATATCGTCATACATACTGTCGCAAAGTGCGATATACGGCGGACGGAAAAATTTCGGGGCGATACCGCCCGTTATCTGCTTTATTTTGTCGTTCGTGTATTCAATTTCAGCCTTTATTTCTTCGCTAGTCTGCTGCGGCATCGCACTGTGCGTCCTGCTGTGGTTGCATATCTCACAGCCGTAATCAAAGCATTCACGGGCTACCTTTGCGCTTTCCTCGTTTATGTTATCGCCTACAAGGAAAAAGCTGCCCGTAACGTTATGCTTTTTCAGCATTTCAAGCACCTGCGGTGTTGTGACCGTGTTCGGTCCGTCGTCAAATGTAAGTGCTATGTACTTATTCTCCATCTTCTGCTCCTTTTTTTCTTGCAGGATACAACACATCTACGAAGCGGAACAGCGACAGCGAAAATACGATATTCGTCACGCTGTTGCAGAAATAATATCCCATAAAATTAGTCCTTTCGACCGAGCCGTAAAAAACGAAAACGCTCGAAAAGTATATAAGCCCCGTAATAAGATATATCGCAGGACATATCATAGCGGCTTTTCTGCTCATTGTACCTCGCACAAGCTGTATCATAACTATCGAGTCCAGAAGAAGAAATATATCCATAACAAGATACAGCGTTACATTATATTCTCCGCCGGAAATAAAGCCGTTTTCCGATATGAACGACAAGTCATACACAAGGCTCGGTGCTATGCCTATAATGCACATATAGGGGATAAGGGTGAACATTTTTCTGCTTTCCCTGTAATAAAAGACCGCTACAGAAACAGAAAACCACAGATACATTATAAGAGTAGACGGTATAGATGCCGCATACGCTCCGCAGTTTATACAGCCTGCCGATATAATGTGCGGCATATAGTCGATTATCTCGAATACGCCCTGTACCCCGACAAGCAGTGACAGCACAAGCAATAACAATGCGTGTGCAAGCAGAAACGTTTCGCTTTTTTCGGCTTGAATTTTATTGCTCAGCATGAATTACCTCCGTTTCTGCGGACTCAATATCAACAAGACATTTTTTCCGCCATTTGCCGCCCTTATATCTGATAAGACACATTACAGCTGTCAGCACCCAGGTAAGACAGGTCGTTGTCCATACCGCCCACATTCCCACTCCGGGTATATTAACAAGTATTGCCGCAAAGCCTATTCTGCCTACTACCTCGGCAAGTCCGTTCAGGAATGCAAACCCTACATCGCCCGCACCGTTTAAAAGTCCTCTTGTCGTGTGGATGAAGCCCAGCGGAACATAGAAGCAGGCAGACAGCAAAAGCGCCTTTGCGCCTATATCTATAACCTGTTCTTCGGCAACGAAGAAGCCGACTATATATCTTCTTGTAAAAGCGAATACACCGAGCATCAGCAAACCGAAAGCGGTCGATATAAGCATTGAACGGTGATAGCCTTTCACCACCCTGTCCGGCTTTGCCGCTCCGACATTCTGACCGGCAAAGGTCGAAAGTGCCGTACCGAGCGAATTGAAGGGCTGTTGTATAAGCTGTTCTACACGCATTGTCGCAGTGTATGCGGCAACCACTATATCTCCGAATGAGTTTGCGGTCTTCTGAAGTGAAATCATCGACACGGAAACAAGCGCATTCTGCAAAGCTATGGGAGTACCCGTTTTCATACAACGTACAAACTGCTCCCTGCGAAGCCTGAGATGTTCTCTTTTCAGCCGGAAATATTCGTTTTTCTTTACCGCAAACAAAATACTTCCGACAGCGGAAACTCCCTGTGCGATAACTGTAGCGAGCGCCGCACCGACTACCCCCATACCGAATACCATTACAAAAAGCAGGTCAAGTCCTACATTCAGTATACTTGCGACAATAAGAAAATACAGCGGAGTTTTCGAATCCCCGAGCGCACGAAGCACCGAGTTTATCCAGTTGTAGCCTGCTACCGCAATCGTTCCTGCACAGGCAGTACGCATATAGTCTGCGGCGTTTGTGAGTATGTTCTGCGGAGTGTCGAGCATCTGTAAAAGAAGATGCGCAAAGGCTACCGAAATAATCGTCAGCCCCAGCCCGACAAAGCCGAGCGCATAAGCCGAGTTTGCAATAAAACGCTTTACATCGTCATGCCGTCCTGCTCCAAAGCTCTGCGCTATCAGTATTCCTGCACCTGCCGAAAGACCGTTACACAGCGTGTAAAACAGGAACGTTATCGAGCCTGTCGCACCGACCGCCGCCAGTGCCTCGTGACCGAGATAACGTCCGACTATTACCGAATCTACTATATTATAAAACTGCTGGAACAGATTTCCCGCAAGCAAGGGCAGAGTGAACATAAGTATGTGCCTAAGTTCACTTCCCTGCGTCATATTTCTTACATATTTGTTCATATATTCTACCGTACAACATTGTTTCGTTTTGTTCGGGCAAAGCCCACAGATATAGAGATTATAACCCTTTTTTACGGCACTGTCAATAACGCATCGTGCTTAATATATTGTAACTGTGTACAAATAAGGACGGGGAATATTGTCGGAATGACGAAAAATGTAACGTCGGGAATTGTCGCACCGCCGTGAATATTGACAAACGGTGCGGAATATGACATAATTATCTTGGATAAGTATCCGGTAAACAAAATAGCTGAGATAATCCGAAAGGAAAAGCAAATGAAATTAAGAAAACGGATAATCGCCGGTTTTCTGTCGGCACTGTTCATATTATGTTCCGTGTCGCTTCCGGTTGCGGCGGCGGCTGACCCTTACACCTGGGACGGCACCTCCGTGCTTGCGGCGGACAGAACCTATTACATAAAAAGCAATATAACACTCAGCAAAAGCCTTACTGTACCGGCAGGTACTGTGATGGTGCTGCTCAGAGGAACATCCGTTACCGTGCCATACGGTATTACCCTTGATATAAAGGGCAGACTTGTTGCGGATAACGGCGCATCGCTTATAATAAACGGCACGCTCAATACCTACGGCGGTTCTGCTCTGGATATTGACGGTACGATGTCTGCGAGCGGAAGATCTGCGGTTTCGCTGTCGGGCGTTACACTGCTTTCCGATACGGCACAGACGGCATTCGCAGGAACTCTTGATGTGAATTCGGACTTTACCTCTTACGGCGAGATAGGCGTAACAGGCACCGCTCGCTTCAATGCAAAAAGCTATATCGGCGGAAAGCTGGAGATAAGAAACAATGCGCAGGTCATAAACACAGGCACTATGACGCTCGGAAACGATTGTTCATATACGCTGAAGGGTATGTTCACAAACAGCAAAAACGGCAGTGTCACCGACAACCGCAGAGCCTATGACAACTCGGCAATGTCTGTCGAAACTATATCGCTGTATACAACAGACGCACTGACGGGAATTGACGTTTCGTGGGCGCAGGGCGACACGATAGACTGGGCAAAGGTTAAAAGTTCGGGCATCGACTTTGCTATGATACGTTCAAGCCGTGGCAGGATAAGCGACGATTACCCTATGACAAGCGATACATATTTCCACGAAAACATGAAAGGCGCTATGCAAAACGGCATTCCTGCCGGAGTGTATCACTACTGCTATGCCGAAACGGTCGAAGAAGCGAGAGATGAGGCTAAATTCGTACTCAGCCTTATTTCCGGCTATGAGATAAGCTACCCCGTAGTATTTGATATAGAGGATCAGTGGTATGTAAAGAACGGCTATTCAAAGCAGACCCTCACCGCAATGACGGAAGCGTTCTGCGAGGAGATAGCAAACGCAGGCTATCTGCCTGTCGTATATTCCTACGCTTCGTTTTTCAACAGCTACCTTGATATGACGGTGCTTTCAAAGTATCCCGTGTGGGTGGCTCACGTTGACACCGACAAGCCTGCATACAGCGGAACATATTTTATGTGGCAGTATTCGTGGGAGGGCAGTATCAGCGGAATCGACGGCGATGTTGATATGGATCACTGCTATGTTGACTTTGATGCGTATACAAGGAAGTTCGGGCTGAATGTGAGGAAGTAAGTTCGGATAACGGATATAAAAGTATCGGCGGCCCGGTAACATACCGAGCCGCCGTTCTATATTGCTTTATATAACCGTTTAATCTGCGTTTTCGTTTGTCATTGCCGATTCAGGTTCAACCGGCAAAGCAACATTCTTCTGCCAATATCCGTACTTTTTCCTCTTTACGATAAGGAACATCAGCGACAGCAGGAAAGCGAAAAATTCCGCCACAACATTCGCCATCCATATACCGTCAACATCGAAAATAAGAGGCAGTATAAGGATGCTCGAAACCTGGAATATAAGCGTTCTCATAAACGACACAGCCGCAGAGATAGCACCGTTTCCGAGTGCGGTGAAGAACGATGAGGTGAATATATTGAAGCCTGCAAGCAAAAAGCACAGCGAGAATATCCTGAAAGCGTGACGTGTCTGCTCGTAAAGCTCTGCGTCATAGCCGACAAATATCTTTGCAAGAGGGCTTGCAAGCACCGCCGACAATGCGACAAGCGTAACTCCCGCTATCGCCGCAAAGCAAAGGCTCTTTTTGAGCATATTGTTCAGCTCATAACGGTTCTGCGCTCCGTAGTTGAAGCCTATCACGGGTGCGCATCCGATAGAATAGCCGATAAATATCGCTATGAAAATAAACTGCACATACATCATTACGCCAAAGGTCGAAACGCCGTTTTCGCCTATATATTTCATAAGCTGGAAGTTGTAGATTATACTTACGACCGATGAGGAAATGCTCGACATAAGTTCCGATGAACCGTTCGCACAGGCACGCAGGAGCGGTCTTATCTCAAGCCTTGTCTTAGTAAGACGCAGTATGCTTGAGTTCGGACGGAGGAAGTAGATAAGAGGGAATATTCCGCCGACACATTCGCTGATGCCCGTAGCAAATGCCGCACCTGCAACGCCAAAGCCCATAAGACCTACAAATACAGCGTCAAGTATGATATTCGTACAGCCTGCCATAATAGTTGAAATAAGTCCGAGTTTCGGCTTCTCGGCGGCAATAAAAAAGCTCTGGAATACGTTCTGGAGCATAAAAGCCGTTGTAAATGATATTACTATTCTGCCGTAAAGCACACAATCACCCAGCATTTCGGGAGTTGCGCCGAAGAACACCGCAACATTTTCGGTAAAGATAAGACCGAATGTTGTGAGTACCGCACCGAGTATCACCGTCAGCATTATCATCATTGTGAAATAGCGTTTTGCCGTCTTTTCGTCACCCTCACCGAGCTTCTGAGAAACAAGCGCCGTTCCGCCCGTGCCGACCATAAAGCCCACACCGCCGAGTATCATTACAAACGGCATTATAAGATTGATAGATGCGAAAGAGGTCTTGCCGGCAAAATTCGATACGAAAAAGCCGTCAACCACGCCGTATATAGATATAAACACCATCATAGCCACCGACGGCAGTACAAACCTGAAAAGCCGTCCTGCTGTAAAGTGATCCGAAAGTTTTATCTTGCTCATTTTCCCTTTGTTCTCCTTTTGTATCTTTATATTTTTGCCGTCTGACTTTTAAGAAGTACGCTGTACAGCTTCATAAGCGCAGTCATATTCTCGCTTTCTTCATCTGTCATATTGCCGAGTGCGGCGCATTCCGCCTCTATCACCTTATCTACCGTCTGTTCGCACAGCTTTGTTCCGCTTTTTGTAAGGCTGATATTCTTTGTGTGTGCACCTGCCGGAGTAAGCGTTATATACCCCTCGCTTTCGAGCTTTTTCAGTGCGGAGTTTACTGTCTGCTTAGGCTGATACAGCACGGTGCAGACATCGCTCTGCGTTATGTTGCCCGGCTCCATACGCAGTGTGTACAGCGTCCAGAAAGCCGCTTCCGAAAACCCGTAGCGCTTTGCTATATTCCTGTAGCAATCATCTATTGATTTCAGTACATTATTATATTCATACAGTTTTTTTCTGTTATTTTTATTATCCAAGCTGATTCTCCTTGTCGGCAAATGGTTAAGTCCGAAATCGGACTGAGAGATATTATAATCCGATTTCGGACTATTGTCAAGAGCTTTTCTGCAAAAATAAAAACTGTGCCTGAAACAGACACAGTTTAGACTGTCGATAAACCAATATAATTTTTAAAAATGGGGTTTGGGGCGTAGCCCCAATGCGGTTTGTCAGTCGTTGGTGTCGCTGCATCGTGCAGCGACTGTGTGCGACTGACTGCAAGCGTCCTTGCTTGGTGAGGGCGGCAGCCCCACACTCAGCCCCGGCACGGATGCCGGGCGTGTATGCCCAAAGGCTCTATGCAAGGACGCATACAAGTGGTCGAACAAAGTCGGTGCAGGACGCACCGACAACAAACGACCACAATTGCACAGATGCAGAGCCAACCAAGCATACACAGCCTTTCACGCGGGGAAGGGGTTTTCGGCAAGGATGCCGAAATAAGGACACACCGAGCTTTGCATGAGGCAAAGCCATCAGAGTGTCCTAAAGGGGATAGGGATAATAAATCAGAAGTTTATTTCAAAAATAGACTTTTTCTACAAGCTGAACTGCGCCTGAAACAGACACAGTTCAGCTGTCAATTTTTATTATCGCCTTACACCCTTGTGAACAATCCGTAATAACCGTTTATACGGGATGCAAACTGAATCTTTTCACCGTTTTCGATAAAGCCGATTCTGCCGCCCATATCATTTTCGGGGTCACGCTCAATGCCTTTATCTTTCAGATGATCTGCCAGCTTTTCAACAGAATCCGCAGGCGGACACATTATAATTTTTCCGCCGTCTATCTCTGTCGCATTCTCCGAGCCGCTTATAATTCCGAAAAATGCGGGGAACGAAGAAAAACAGTTGAAGGTGTTGAATTTTGCCGCAGAAAAGACAGATGATAACAGCAAAACGGCTGATACTGCCACAGGTATTGCGATGATAATGATACGTTTTCCGATCTTGGTCATAAAGTGTACTCCTTTCAATTTGCAGGCATTGCTGAAGCATTGCATTTGCTATTACCTTTATAATAGCATATTATGTTTTTTTGTCAAGCCCATCTTGTATTATTTTACTGTATTGTGCTAAATTAGCTGTAAATTGTACTACATTCTTCGCTTTACCGAAAGCGATACAAAAATTATTCACAAAAGTTCATTTTTGTGTCGGTTTGATATTGACTTTAGGCTCGAATTGTGTCAAAATAATTATATTAATGTAAATTCGGCGTTTTTCTGCAAAGGAGCGGTAAAACGCCTTATTGTTGCAAAGCGGAAAGGCGAGAAAAGTAATTGAAATACGATGTAGTAATTGTAGGAGCGGGACCTGCGGGCATCTTTACCGCAATTGAAATGGTCAGAAACGGCTCAGACAAAAAAATACTGATAATCGAAAAGGGCGCTTCGGTAGAGAAAAGGAGCTGTCCTAAGGCAAAAACAAAGCACTGCATGAACTGTAAGCCCTACTGCCATATCACAACGGGCTTTTCGGGTGCAGGCGCATTCTCGGACGGCAAGCTGTCGCTATCGTGCGAGGTCGGCGGAACGCTCCCCGAACTTATCGGCGAGGAGCTTGCACAGGAAACCATCGACTACACAGACAAGATATATCTTGAATTCGGTGCGGATAAGCACGTTGAGGGCGTAAGCGACCCCGATAAGATAAGAGATATAAGAAAGAAAGCCATAAACGCAAACCTGAAGCTGGTTGACTGTCCTATCCGCCACTTAGGAACGGAAATGGCGCACGAGCTTTATTTCAAGATAGAAAAATATCTTATCGAAAGCGGAGTTGAGGTGCTGTTCGGCAAGAACTGCGAGGATATTATAATAGAAGACGGCGTATGTAAGGGCGTTATCATTTCAAATGCCCGTGACGGCGGCGAACAGGAAACCATATACGGCGACGAGATAGTAGTCGCAACAGGCCGTAAGGGCGCAGACTGGCTCGAAAAGACCTGCGAGGCGCATAATGTAGAGCATACACCGGGTACTGTTGACATCGGCGTAAGAGTGGAAGTCAGAAACGAGGTAATGGAGGAGATAAACGCCGTCCTTTACGAGTCAAAACTCATCGGCTATCCTCTGCCGTTTAAGAACAAGGTGCGTACATTCTGCCAGAACCCCGGCGGATTTGTGAGTCAGGAGAACTACGACAACGATTTAGCCGTTGTAAACGGTCACTCATATAAAGAGCTTAAGAGCAACAACACAAACCTTGCTATACTTTGCTCGCACAATTTCAGCGTACCGTTCAACCAGCCTATCGAATATGCGAAGAAGGTCGGCGAGCTTACCAATATGCTCGGTAACGGTCACATTCTTGTACAGCGTTACGGCGATATTCTTGACGGAAAGCGTACATGGCCCAAGGAACTTAATTTCTCCAACGTAAGACCCACCCTGCCCGATGCGGTCGCAGGCGACATCACGGCGGCTATGCCTTACCGTACAATGACGAACATTATCAATTTCATAAAGGCTGTGGATATGGTCGTTCCCGGTTTTGCAAGCCGTGAAACGCTCTTATATTCACCCGAGCTTAAATTCTACAGCAACCGTATAAAGATGGACGAGCATTTCAACACGAACGTAAAGGGACTGCATTGCTTAGGCGACTCAAGCGGCTGGACAAGAGGACTTATGATGGCGTCTGTAATGGGCGTACTTATGGGACGTGAATTACTGAAATAAACGGAGGAAATGTAAAATGCAGTTACTGGAAGAGCGCATAAACAAGGACGGTATAGTAAAAGAGGGAAACGTACTCAAGGTCGACAGCTTTCTCAATCATCAGATGGATATTGAGCTTTATAATGAGATCGGCAAGGAGTTCCGCAGACTGTTCCCCGACAAGAGCATAAACAAGATACTGACTATAGAAGCGTCGGGCATCGGCATTGCGTGCGTTACGGCGCAGTATTTCGGATGTCCTGTCGTATTTGCAAAGAAGGCGCAGAGCGTAAACATAGACGGCGAGGTATATTCGACCTCTATCGAGAGCTTTACGCACAAGCGTACATATAACGTAATAGTCAGCAAGAAGTTCCTGTCGCCCGATGACAACGTGCTTATAATCGACGACTTCCTTGCAAACGGCTGTGCTTTACTCGGCCTTATCGACATAGTAAAGGGCGCAGGCGCAAGTATAGCTGGTGCAGGTATCGTTATAGAAAAGGGCTTCCAGAAGGGCGGAGAGCTTGTCCGCTCGAAAGGCATCAGAGTAGAATCGCTCGCAATAGTTGACTCGATGAGCGTTGACGGCGGCTGTATTTTCAGACACTGAGCCTTTTAAGGCAACACCGCACAATTAACGGCTATCGCCTTTGCCGTACGCTAAGCTTGCATATTTTCCGCCATCTTGCACAAATTTCGCTTGACAGGCGCCAGCCTGCCTGCGTTCAATTTATACAATCTGACGAAAAATCTGACTAAGCAATCGCACGACAATAATTATGCGGTATTGACTTGTAAATAACCGTATTTAGCGGCAAAATGCCGTTAATATATCTTTTACTGTTTTAATAGGGAGGAAAAACATGAAAAAGAAACTTATCGCCATTTTACTGGCGGCAACCTGCGCACTTACAGCAGGACTCACAGGCTGCTCCGGCAATGCCGCAACAAGCGGTACGGATGAAAGCAAGACTTCCGATGCACAGAGCACAGGCGACAGCTCTAAGGAAAGCACAGGCGACAGCACAGCCAAGAGCGATGTTGTAGCAGGCTTTGTTTACATCGGCAAGATCAACGACGGCGGTTACACACAGGCTCACGATGCAGGCAGACTTGCAGTTGAGGCTATGGGCGTAAAGACCTACTACGTTGAGGACGTACCCGAAACCGTTGCCGACACAAAGGAAGCTATCCAGACACTTATCGATGAAGGCTGCAACCTTATCTACACAAACTCATTCGGCTTTATGGAAGGTACAGACCAGATGGCAAAGGAGCATCCCAATATAAAGTTTGCTCACTGCTCAGGCTATATGAGAGAAGACAATATGTCAACCTACTTCGGTAAGGTATATCAGGCTCGTTACCTTGCAGGTATCGTTGCAGGTATGAAGACACAGAAGAACTACATCGGTTATGTTGCCGCTAAGGGTATCCCCGAGGTTATCCGTGGTATCAACGCATTCACACTCGGTGTACAGTCTGTAAACCCCGATGCTAAGGTAGAAGTAGTATTCACAGATACATGGTATGACCCCACAGTTGAAAAGCAGGCAGCACTTGAGCTTCTCAACAAGGGTGTTGATATAATCGCTCAGCACCAGGATACAACAGCTCCTCAGGTTGCCGCTGAAGAAAAGGGCGCATACTGCATCGGCTACAACTTCCCCACATCAGACGCTGCTCCCAAGGCTTACCTCACAGCCGCTTGCTTCGACTGGAAGACATTCTACACAGACGATGTAAAGAAGGCTATGGACGGTACATGGACAAGCCGTGCATACTGGGAAGGTCTTGCCGCTAACATGACATACCTTGACAAGCTGACAGACCTCTGCGCAGAAGGCACACAGGAAAAGGTCGATGCAGCTAAGAAGGCTATCATCGACGGCACACTCGAACCCTTCACAGGTCCTCTCTACGATCAGGAAGGCAACAAGAAGGTTGAAGACGGTGTTAAGATGACAGATGATGAGATCTGGAACATGAACTGGTTTGTAAAGGGTGTAACAGGTACTATCCCCGCATAATCGCAGGTCATAAAATCTTAAGACTATTAAAGACAATACGAGCAGTCCATTGCGACTGCCCGATTTGTCTTTTTAAAGCACCGGAATATCTGCGATGTTTTAAAAAGACAAATCGCTATTTTCAAGGAGGTTATATGGCAGACCCTTATATAAAACTTGAACACATAACCAAATCGTTTGACTCGGTATACGCAAACAAGGATATTTCCGTTGACGTATACAAGGGCGAGATACTTGCCCTGCTCGGCGAAAACGGTTCGGGCAAGAGTACCCTTGTAAATATGCTCAGCGGCATATATACGCCCGACAGCGGTACTATCTCGATTGACGGTAAGAAGATGCACTTCGGCTCACCCGGTGACGCTATAAAGGCAGGTATCGGTATGGTACATCAGCACTTCAAGCTGGTCGATGTAATGACCGCCGCAGAAAACGTGGTAATGGGTCACATAAAGCATTTTGTCACATCGAAAAAGCGTATGGCTCACCATGTGAACAAGCTGAACGAGAAATACGGTCTTAACGTTACCCCCGACAAGAAGATATACAATATGTCTGTCAGTGAAAAGCAGGCTGTAGAGATAATGAAGGCGTTCTACCAAGGCGCAAACGTTCTTATACTTGACGAGCCTACAGCGGTGCTTACCCCGCAGGAGATAACCGCACTGTTTGCTATTCTCAGAAAGATGAAGGAGCAGGGCTGTACGATAATCATTATCACTCATAAGATGGCGGAGGTTATGGATATTTCCGACCGTGTTACCGTTTTGCGTAAGGGTGAATGTATCGGTACGGTAAAAACGAGCGAAACCACTCCCCAACAGCTTACCGAGATGATGGTCGGCAAGGCGGTAACTCTTGAGATCGAGCGTCCGCAGTGCTGTGACTATAACGCAAAGCCGATGCTTTCCGTGAAAAATCTCACGAAGAAAAATACAGACGGCGTAAACGTGCTTGATAACGTGAACTTTGACGTATACGGCGGTGAGATACTCGGTGTCGCAGGTATAGCAGGAAGCGGTCAGAAGGAGCTTTGCGAGATAATCGCAGGTCTTGACAAAATGACTGACGGCGATATTGAGTTTGACGGCGACAGCATAAAGGGACTTGATCCCAGAGCGATAATCCGCAAGGGCATCAGTATGAGCTTTGTTCCAGAGGACAGACTCGGTATGGGTCTTGTGGCAGGAATGAGCATAACGAACAACGTTATCCTAAAGTCCTATAATCATAATCCCGGCCCGTTCATAGACAGCAAGTTTGCAAAGAAGCTCGCAGAGCAGATCGTACACGATTTTGATATTTACACCCCGTCTGTAAACTACACGGTAAAGAAGCTGTCCGGCGGTAATATACAGAAGGTGCTTCTCGGCAGAGAAATATGGCTCTCGCCCAAGGTGCTTATAACCGCTTATCCCGTAAGAGGTCTTGATATAGGTGCGTCATACAATATATATCATATGTTAAACGAGCAGAAGAAAAAAGGCGTTGCCGTGCTGTTCATAGGCGAGGATCTTGACGTGCTGAAAAGCATTTCCGACAGACTTATGGTAATACACGACGGTGAGATAATCGACATAGTAGACCCCACGACCGTCACTAAGGAAGACATAGGTCTTATGATGGTTGGCGACCATATCAACAAGGGAGAGGAGAAAGCCGTATGAGCATGATACAGATTTCAAAGCGGCAGAAAGGCACATCAAAGCTCGTTGACGTTCTTATAAGAATAGGCGCTATCGTGCTGTCGCTGATATTTATCGGCATTGTTCTTGCCATAATGGGTTATGATCCTTTCAAGGTTTTCGGCAAAATAATACAGACCCCGTTCAAGCGTTTCAAGGACGTTATGAACAAAACGATAATGCTTACCACGCTTTCGCTCGGAATAGCGATAGCGTTCAGAATGAAGTTCTGGAATATCGGTGCTGAGGGTCAGTTCTATATGGGTGCTTTCGGTGCGGCATCAATGGCTTTTATGTGTCCCGATCTGCCGCCTATACTCCTTTTACCGCTTATGTGCGTTGCAGGCTTTGTCTGCGGCGGCATATGGGCGCTTATCCCTGCGGTTATCAAAGCAAGATTCGGTGCGAGCGAAACGCTTGTAACGCTGATGATGAACTATATTGCGATAGCCTTTATAAGCTACCTGCAATACGGCCCGTGGAAAGACCCTGCGGCGCTCGGTGCGGCAAAGGTGCCTAACTTCTCGGAAAATGCGGTACTGCCCGATGTATTCGGCATTCACGCAGGCTGGATAATAATGCTGGTACTCGTAATTATTATGACGATATTGCTCCGCTACACAAAGCTCGGCTATCAGATAGACGTTATCGGCGAAAGCGAAACCACAGCAAAATATGCCGGTATGAATACGGTTAAAATACTGGTGATTGCAGTTCTTATCTCCGGCGGTCTTTGCGGAATGGCAGGCTTTATGCAGTCGAGCGCCGTTGAGAAGTCGATAACCGATTCGATGTCGGCAGGTCTTGGCTTTACGGCGGTAATCACCGCCTGGCTTGCAAAGCTGAAGCCGCCCGTTATCGTGGTTGCGTCATTTATGTTCTCGATACTTCTCCAGAGCGGAAGCTCGCTTCAGGTAATGAAGATACCCTCGTCCATTACGGAAATAATGCAGGGTGTCATAATATTCTTCGTTCTTGCGTGCGAGTTCTTTATAAACTATAAAATATCGCTTCGCAAGCATACCGCAGTAAAGGAGGCTGAATAATGGAGATTCTTCATCAGATAGGTCTGTTTTTACAGACTGCTATTCAGACAGGTACTCCGATACTGTTTGCCATTGTCGGCGGTATACTTTGTGAAAAGGTAGGTCATATGAACCTCGGTGTCGAGGGTATGATGCTTATGGGTGCGTCACTCGGCTTCGCAGTTGCGTGTGCTACGGGAAATCCTCTGCTCGCTATGCTGGCGGCAGGTGCTGCGGGTGCGGCAGGTGCGCTTATATATGCCTTTATAACCGTCACGCTAAGAGGAAATCAGGTTGTTACCGGTCTTGTGCTGACCATATTCGGCACGGGCGTTTCCGGTCTTATAGGCGGCTGGGTATCAAGCGAACAGATACCCCAGTCGGTAAGCTCGGCATTCCGCCCTGTAGAAATACCGCTTTTAAGCAAGATACCCGTTCTCGGCGAGGCTGTTTTCTCGCAGGATATATATGTATGGCTCGGACTTGTCATAGCCGTGCTTGCGTATTTCTACCTCAACAAGACAAAGCTCGGACTTTATGTAAGGGCGATTGGCGAAAATCCCGGTGCGGCTGATGCTTCTGGCATAAATGTTACGCTCCATAAGTATATAAATATTCTGCTCGGAGGTTTCCTTTGCGGACTCGGCGGCGCTTATCTGTCAACCGCATTCCTGACAACCTGGCAGGATAACGTTACGGCAGGCGCAGGCTGGATAGCCGTTGCTCTCATCATATTCAGTACATGGAATCCGCTCAAGGCGATATTCGCCGCCTACCTTTTCGGTATGCTGAGAGGTTTAAACTACAAGATGCAGGGCTGGGAGATACAGATACCCTCACAGTTTTTAACAATGCTCCCTTACATCGCCACTATTATAGTGCTGATTTTCATAGCAATGAGAAAGAAGAAAGAGAATCAGCCGCCTAAGGCGCTCGGTGAAGCGTACTTCAGGGAAGAAAGATGATATAAAGGACGGGTTTCACCCGTCCTTGCAGACTGTCGAAAAACCTATATTTTTTTGAAAAAGGGGTCGCAGGGGCGAAGCCCCCGACAGGGACTAGGGGCGGTAGCCCCAGTAATATAGCCCCTTCCCACGGGGAAGGGGTTTGGGGTTAGGGATAGAGAATTTGCCCCATTTTTATAAAAATGGACTTTTTCTACAAGCTGAAAGGACGGGTTCCACCCGTCCTTGTTTTGCGGTTGAACTTTCAACCGCATTTTTTTTATTCTCCGACAGACAAAACACATCTGTCAGTTGTATTACATTCAAAGAGAAAAAACTCAGGGGGAACGATTTATGACGTCAGATTATTCTTCCGAGAGCATAAGAGAGCTTTATGAACGCAATTTTGACACTCTCTACAGGGTGTGCTATATGTATATGAAAAATATACAGGATACAGAAGACGCTGTACATAACGCTTTTCTGAAAGCAATCGAAACAAGAAAACAGTTTGAAAGCGAAAACCACGAAAAAGCATGGCTTATCCGTGTTGCTTCAAATATCTGTAAGAATATGCTCAAGGCGGCGTGCAGAAAAAACGAGCCGCTCAACGACAATATTCCCGACAGCAATATAAGCAATGAAGCAAAAGAGCTTCTCAGCGAGCTTTCAAAACTGCCCGACAAGCTGAAAATACCTGTGTATCTGTTCTATTATGACGGATACTCAAGCGAAGAAATAGGACAGATGCTGCATATAAGCTCTTCTGCGGTCCGCACAAGATTGCAGAAAGCGAGGGAACAGCTGAGAAATGTCCTCGGTGACGAAAGGAGCGTTGAATAAAATGACAATTAAACAGGCATTCGATGAAGTAAACGCTACAGACGAGCAGAAGAAAAACGGCCTTGACAGGCTGTTGCAAAGCGACAAGAAACGCAGCTTCATACCGCAGATAAAACGTTATGCCGCAGCGGCCGCCGCAGTAGTTGTCGCAGCAGGCACGGCAGGTGTCGGTATACATTTTGCGGTAACAAACAATCAGGGCGGACCTATAAACGTATCAATAGGCGACAACAGTGCCGCCGACAGTGTTATTACACCCTCGGAAAACACAAAGGTACATTCCGAAAAGAGCGGAATGACTTTCATTGACGACAAGGCATTCTGGGCACAGCTTGGCAGAATAACATATTTCCCGGTAGACATAACAACGGCTGTTAATACAGAAATCTATGCAGCAGATGATTTTGACAGCATTTTCTGCACGGATAAGCAGGTTCAGAGCGAAATACTTGATCTGTTTGATAATGCAATTGACATTACGAATAAATATATTATTTTTCCCAATATTAACGAGGCAGTCGGCATATCATCGGATATGAGTGCGCAGGAAATTGAAAAGTTCAAAAACAACAGTGCCAACTACTTTACAGGCAGAGCTTCTTATAATGACGCGCGCTTTTATTATGCCGACAAAGCGTATTTCGGGTTTGACACCACAGAGGAATTTATCAACGCTGTATCACAGGTATACACAGGGGGTAACTCGGACAAATTTGAAGAATATTTTTTTGAGTACTGTCCCGATTATATCCAGCCGGCGGATAAAAATAACATAAAATCGAATTTCGGTATAAATATCGGCAAAGAGCTTCCGATAACAGAACCCTACTCAGCGCATACACAGTATTGTGCGGCTGTTTATACCGATGAAAGCCATAATTCTTTGATACTGTTATCGCTTACCGCAAAAGACGGCGATAATGACAGCAAAACGTTTGAACTCAGATATGTACCCATGAAATATGTTGACGGAAAGCTTCGCATAATTGTCGAGGTGTATAACACGATTTTTATGGACGTAAACGCATACTCCGATAATTTTATGTATAATTGCGGAATGGCAAGCGAAATAGAATCAGACGCGAAAACCGTTGATATAACCTCTGTGGTGGGTGACAGTGACAGCTTATCTCAGCCCGAAGAAACCAAAGCAGGAACAACAGTTTCCGCAACTTCAACAGCATCGCAGACAACCGCAATAACAACCACCACAACCACAACGACCACCGCAACCACGACAACCACCGTAACCACGACAACTACCGCAGCATCAAAAGCACCGACAACATCGACCACTCCAAGACCTGCCCCCGCACCGTCGGACACGGCAAAAAATGTTACTCTCAGAATGAAAGGCAGTGCCGCCTACCTCGATAAGGGTATGCTGCTTTATTATAAGGTCGACAAGGCATTCCTTACAAACAACGAAGTTATAAAAATAAAAGAACTCAAAATTTCGGAAGTACCGTATATCAACACAAACGGCAGTGATTACACCTTCAAGAGCCTTGATTACGGCACATACGTTATAGGCGGTCCTATGATGAAGCCTACCGGCGACAACGGCTTTACGGTATTCACCGTAACCGAAAAGAGCAGTAACAGCGTTATAAATGTAGACCTGACTAACGGCACACTCTCCTCCGGAAAATTTGAGGTCGTAGGCGAAACAAGCGATTTCACCCTGTCAGACCTTGCGGATATGTATTATGAAAGCATGGAAGTCAACGGTAAGAAATATGAGCTTTGCGACACAGATACCACAGACGGATGGTTTACAGGAGCTGTGATAAAGGATTACGGCAAGGGCGAGGACGGTTGCGTCAGAAAAATCTATGCAAACGGAAACGGCAACACCCTGCATTTCAGAATAAATAACAAGGATTATTACAACATATCCGATGTTATTTACCGTGAAGTGTCGTTCAGCAATGGCGATAAAACCATAAAATGCACAAAGCCGTATGTCGGCTACGATGAATTTAAAAAGGTGACCGGCGAATATGCTGAGGATTCCGTAATAACGGTCACTCAGCCTGTGACAAGGGATAATTACGACAAATTCGGTTATATTTCAATAGACCCGCATAAAGAAAGTTGCTTTATTACCGACAATAACAACAAGCCGCTGAAAAATAAGACCTTATCCATTACATATCTTGATGAGCTTGATATTGCCGATATAAAGAGCGGAAAGGCGGCATCAAAAACAAACAAATACGACAGAATGTTTGATATTATCAGTACGACCGGAAACGGAGCGGTATATACGTCTATGATACAGAAGGAAACCGGCACGACAAATATATATTACGGTTATGTCGGAGCATACGTCTGGAATGATGACACAGATGTAGATCCCAATGACGATAACAACACAATTCTGCTGTACCGGGTATCATCGGATGGCTTCAAGTATATCGGCACTTGCAAATACGGACTGATTAAATAAGATTACTCCGATAAGTATCATAATATCCCAGCGTTAAGCAAAAAGCCGTTCGCAGAGCTGAAAAACGGCTCTGTGAACGGCTTTATTCATACCCGCTACGATAATCGTTTTCTTAAGCATTCCGGTATTTTTGCGGTGTGCGGATTAACCGGCGTTCTGACAGCCGTAATCCCTCCCGCCGTGTTTTTTGCATCTCGCCAAATAAAAAATTACGTCAAACTACTTGACAACCGCATTTTAATATGATATAATAATCACGCTGTTCTAAAGACAGCAGGTCGGTTTACCGCTAACGAGCTTATGCTCACCTGCCGAGGAATGGGAAGAATACTGAATTTTCTGCCCTTTTCTGTCTTACAGAGGAGGGCATTTTTATTAAATGTTTTTCCTTTTTACGAACAGTAAATCACGAAAGGAGAAAACAATATGCCTAGTGAGAAAGTTTTACAGGTAAAGCAGAATTACGTTGCTGAACTCGCTGAAAAGCTCAAGAAGTCCGCTTGCGGTGTGCTCGTTGATTACAGCGGTATCACAGTTGCCGATGACACAGTTCTGAGAAAGGAACTTCGTGAGGCAGGTATCGACTACTTCGTAGTTAAGAACACTCTTTTAAAGCGTGCAGCTGAGATGGCAGGCGTTGAGGGTATTGAGGATGTTCTCGAAGGAACAACAGCTCTCGCACTCGCAGAGGAAGACATCGTAACTGCTCCTAAGATCCTGTACAAGCAGGAAGAAGCAAGCAATGGATCATTCTCAATCAAGAAGGGATTCGTTGACGGTAAGGGCATCAGCAAGGACGAAGTTGTTGCATACGCAAAGCTTCCTACAAAGGAAACACTGCTTGCACAGCTGGTATTTATGCTTCAGTCCCCTATCCAGAAGCTCGCTATCGCAGTAAGCGAAATCGAGAAGAAGCAGTCCGAATCAGCAGAATAATTTCTGCACGGACGAAATCGGCGGCATAAACCTGCCGTAACACAAACAATGAAAACATATTAACGGAGGATAATTAAAATGGCTTCAGAGAAAATTTTAGCTATGATTGAAGAAGTAAAGGGCTTATCAGTATTAGAGCTCAACGAGCTCGTTAAGGCTCTCGAAGAAGAATTCGGTGTATCTGCAGCAGCAGTTTCAGTAGCAGGCCCCGCAGCAGGCGGCGCAGCAGCAGCTGAAGAAAAGACAGAATTTGACGTAGTTCTCGCATCATTCGGTGATGCTAAGATGGCTGTTATCAAGGCAGTTAAGGACGTTTGCGGTCTTGGTCTTAAGGAAGCTAAGGAGCTCGTTGAAGCTGCTCCTAAGGCTATCAAGGAAGGCGCTTCTAAGGCTGAAGCTGAGGAAATCAAGGCTAAGCTCGAAGAGGCTGGCGCTAAGATCGAACTCAAGTAAGTTCTGCGCTGAATACGCTTTTTCAAAGGACGGGTTTTGCCCGTCCTTTTCTATATGCAAAAATATAAAGAAATACCTTTGCAAACTCCAAAACGTTTCGCAAGGGTATTTTACTTTGTAGAAAAAACCTATTGTTGAAGCTGTACTGTGAAATATTTCACTAACACTGCCAAAAACACTTTCCTTACCGATAAGATATTAATATTTTCGTGACCTTATCAATGCAACTGCACTGACATTGACTCTTCAAAAAAACGCCACTAACCTGAGATATATGTA
>OGYC01000740.1_pt1 | contig 32539 bp, 30 predicted proteins | sample 1576461 | NCBI WGS metagenome assembly OGYC01 (sample SAMEA3541569, study PRJEB24748) | human gut metagenome | biome: human gut; feature: human-associated habitat; material: faeces | place: China | collected 2012 | reverse complement strand
CCTGTTCTCATTCCGAACACAGAAGTTAAGCCCTCATACACCGACAGTACTGTGCTGGCGACGGCATGGGAGGATAGGCAGCTGCCGGATCCCAAAGAAACAGTCGAAAGACTGTTTCTTTTTTTGTTACCGGTTGACTGCGGTTGTGCGGATTTGATGATCCGTATTGACAAATCGCATTGCATTAAATATAATTTTAGTCAGCAAAGTGAATAAAGCTTTAGAAAACGGAGAATACCTATTGAAAAAGAATTTTAACAAAACAGCGCGAGTTAAAGCAGCATTTAACCCGTATGATCCGGCGTTTAATCCGGTGCAGGACGCAATAACTCTTTGCATCGTTGTTCTGACTTGCCTTGTTCAATGTTTGATTTTGAATGCGTTTTACACACCGTACCACATGCTGTCCGGCGGAATTACCGGCATTGCGATTCTGCTTGACTACACTGCGAGTATTCCTCGATGGGTCACGCTGGTTGTGCTTAACATTCCGGTGCTTATAATCGGCGCAAAACGTGTGAACGTTAAATTCATTGTTTTCAGTGCAATCGGAACAATATGTTACTCTGTTATGTTTTCTTTACCCTTCGTGCGCGATTTTACAGTTGATTTGGGTGAAAACTCTGAATTGCTGTCGGTCATTGTCGGAGCGGCGCTTATCGGTGCATCGGGTGTTCCTGTTGTAAAACGCGGCGCAACGTTGGGCGGAATGGATATTTTGAACGTTATTCTGAGCCGCCGCCTTTCGGTTCCGATGGGAAACATTTGCATATGCTATAATATTGTGATTATGGCTGCGTTGGGCGTGTTTTTCGGGCTTAAACCCGCACTGCTGAGCCTGATGGCAACATTTGTTTCTTCCGCCGTGCTGAATTACACAATGGCCGGGTTTAATCATACAGTGACGGTGTTTATAATCAGTCAAAAGTGGGATGAAATCGCTCCGCATGTTCTCAACGAGATGAAGCGCGGCGTGACTTTCCTGAACGGAGAGGGGGCATATACGGGTGAACCGCGCAAAATTGTTTATTGCATTGTTCGAACCACCGAAATTGCCGCCCTGAAAGCAATCGTCAAAGCAAACGATCCCAAGGCTCTGTTTTCTGTAATTGAAACCAAGGAAGTCGTCGGGAGAGGTTTCGGAATCATGAATTAACGCTGCAAAAGAATTAAAGAATTAAGGAGAAATTGAATGTTCAAGAATATTGACAAGCAGGCAAAGCTCTGCCTTAAGGACCTCGTTGACTATCGCGACGGACAGATTGTGAGCAGAACCCTCGTTCAAAACAATCTTGTCAGCATGACACTGTTTTCTTTCGATAAAGGTGAAGAAATTTCAACACACGCTGCCGGTGGAGACGCTATGGTGACTGTGCTTGAAGGCACGGGACGGTTCACCGTCGGCGGGGATGTTTTCATCCTTACGGAGGGTGAAACTCTCATCATGCCGAAGGACATTCCGCATGCTGTTTTTGGCGAGGAGAGGTTCAAGATGCAGCTCATCGTTTCTTTTTGATTGCCTGAAGCTTACTGAGTTCGGCGAAGCGGATTGAATTTTCTTTCCGGCATGAAAGAAGTTTCCCGTGTTGATACTGACGTGCCGAGAACAAAACTGCCGCTGCCGTATTTTTTTCGTATGATGTCGGCAGTTTTTTCAATTTTAAGCTGCCTGTCGGTTTGTTCATAATCGTCAAACAAACAGAGCTGAATCGGCTCATTTGCGGATACAAGACCGCATGCACGTATGCCGAGTGAGCGTATCGGACGTTTCCAATCATAGTTCTCGCAAAGCAGATTGAACGCTGCATCGCGCAGTTCGATTGAGAGACAACTTGGGCGCGGAAGCCGAACCTGCCGCTCAAACGTTGAAAGAGTGCTGTCGCGAACATGCAGAACAACAACGCCTGCTTTGAGTTTGTGTTTTCTCAGCCTTGCGGCGACGTTTTCGCCGAGTGATTGAAGCATACGGAGCGCATCGCCCGCGCAGCAGATGTCGTGCGGAGGGGTGCTGCTGTTGCTGATGCTTTTCAGTGCCGTCTCAATTCCGTAATTCTGCACCGGGCTTTCATCGAGTCCGTTGGCATAACGGTAAAGCTCTGCACCGCTGCTGCCGAGCCATTCGCAAAGAAGGGTGGGATCGGTGCGGGCGAGATCGCCTATCGTAAACACGCCGCGCAGATTAAGCCTGTGCATTGTCTCCTTACCGACAAAAAGCAGACTTTCAACCGGAAGCGCAAAGATTTTTTCCTTAAAACCGTTTTTCGGGATGACCGTGGTTGCATCCGGTTTTTTCATATCTGAACCTAATTTGGCAAAAACTTTGCAGAAACTGACCCCGACTGAAGCCGTAAGACCGAGTTCGCGGCGATAGCATTCGCGAATCCTGTCCGCAATTTCGCGGCCGTCTTCGACGGTCGGGGCATAAGACGTGACGTCAAGCCACGCTTCATCCATTCCGAAAGGCTCGATTTTGTCGCTGAAACGCATGAGAATTTCACGGCTTTGACGCATGGCTTGCTCGTATTTTTCGAAATGCGCGGGGACAATCGAAAGATTGGGGCATTTTCTAACCGCAGACGCGATGGTTTCTGCGGTCTGAATCCCGAAACTCTTTGCAATATTATTTTTTGCAAGAACAATCCCGTGCCGCGCCTCAATATCCCCGCCGACAACAAGAGGAAGCCCTGCAAGCGATGGGCAATCTCGGATTTCAACTCCGGCATAAAAATTATTGATATCAACATGGAGTATCGTGGCACACATATCGCAATACCTCTGCAAGCTCGTACTAATCGCCTAATGGGCGACTGAACATATGATAATACTCTTGAGCAGAGATGTCAAGAGGCGATTTCTCAATATCAGAGAAATATTTTAAAAAAATCTCTTGCAATCGGATGCGAAATGCATTATAATGCAGATAAGGAATTACAGGTGCGTTTCACGAGTTGAATCGCGGCCGGCTGCGGAGGGAAAAGTGAACGGAAATCGTGAATTCGGAAGGAAACTGGCAGAGCTTCGCAAAGCGTGCAAACTCAATCAAACTGAGGTTGCGCAAAAAATCAGCCTTGAATGTACAACTTTATTTAATCGGGATCCAATAACGAACCGCGCTGTCAGCAAATGGGAGACCGGCGACAGTCTGCCGGATGCACAGCAGTTCATCTCCCTGTGCGGAATTTACGGAGTGTCAGATGTACACAGGGTTTTCCGCAGCAAAGAGTGCAGCGAAGATCCGTTTTACGGTTTGAATCGCGTGGGCATGGAACGCGCGAACGAGTATATTTCAATGCTGCGCGAGAATCCGAGCTTTTCACATCAGGCAAAAATCACCCGTATAAGGCGGCAGATACCGCTTTACGATATGCCGGCATCGGCAGGTTCCGGCGTTTTTCTTGACAGTGACTCCTACACACTGATTGATGTTGACGAAAATGTTCCGGAAGCAGCAACCCTTGCTGTCCGCATAAGCGGGGATTCGATGACGCCGCTGTTTAACGACGGACAAATTGTTTACGTGCATCATCAGCAGGAACTTGAAAACGGTGAAATAGGCATTTTTGTTCTTAACGGAGAAGCTTTTTGCAAAAAACTTGATTCCGAATCCGGCAGCGTCAGATTGATTTCACTCAACCCGAAGTATCAGCCGATAAAGATTAAATACTCCTATGAACTGCGGGTTATCGGAAAAGTTGTGGGATAAATACGGTGCGTGTCACGGCAGGTTTGAACCGGCGGAGGGCATCTCAGCGGCGGAACTTATTTGTTTGCATAAATAATTTATATGCTTCGGTCTGAATTTTCTTCAGAAAAAAGTGAGGACGGATGAAACAGATTCTGCGCAAAGCAATTGCTCTTATTCTTGCAGTTACGGCTGTGCTTTTTCCGCTTGCTCAGATGGCAACTTTAATCCGAACAACAGATTCCGCAAAACTTACAAGCTCAATCGAGACAGCCGATACAAACAGTGTTGTTATTAAAGCGGCGGTCGAAAAGCATTATGATGGTGACGGTTGGAATTTTGAGCCGCGCACTTCCGACGGCGTTCACATAACGCCTCAAGGCGACGGTATGCACCTGAAAGGACACCCGGACGAGGCGTTCTTTGTGTTCGAAAAAAACGCAGCATTGGAATTCACGGCAGAATTTGATGCCGGCTGGACATATAACAGCAAATATTCATATTTTTTTGGGAATGATTCGGAGGCAGCCGAAGTAAAAAAACTTGCGGATGGCTCGGTGAAATTTACATACAGAGTGAAAAAAGGTGCAAAAATTGCCGTGACGGAACTTACGGCTGCGTGCGTGAATGCAACTGCGGATGCGCTGCCGCGACTGGATATAAGCATCGACTGCGATTTTGAATCCGTAACAAAGGATGAATGGGTCAACGCAAAAATATCGCTGCAACTCGGAACAAAAACGTTTGCAAGCGGTAATTATAACGGCAGCGGCAAGGTTAAAGGGCGCGGGAACTCGTCATGGGGTTATGATAAGAAGCCGTACTCAATAAAGCTTGACGAAAAGGCTTCACTGCTCGATATTCCGAAAACAAAAAAATATGCAATTGTTGCGAGTTACACCGATTCAACCCTGATGCGGAATTATATTACTTATAAGGCATATCAGGATTTGATTGGTATCGATTATGTTCCGAAATGCGAATTTGTTGATGTTTATCTCAACGGCAAATACAACGGCATATATATTTTGGTTGAAAGAATTTCAATTGAAAAAAACAAAATTAACATTGCCGAAGCGGATGAAGACAATATTACCGGCGGTTATCTGATTGAAAAGAACGTTCACGGAAGAGTGAACTACAAAAAGGATCAGGTGTTCGACTGCCCGTATCAGGCGAACCAGGTGAAGGATTATTTTGTCTTGGAGGAGCCTGAAATTGAAGATACTGAACTGAGGCGTGAGGTGCTGCAATATCTGAACGTCTACATGCAGCGGCTCCATAACTCGGTGATGGGATTCAGCTCGGAACAATATACTGAATATATCGATGAAGATTCATGGGTCGATTTTGTGATAGTTCAGGAAATCAGCAAAAACATAGACGGCAATTTGAAAACAAGCTGTTGGATGTATAAAGAGCGCGACAACAATAAACTTTACATGACTGCTTTGTGGGATTTTGACCTTGCCTACGGAGTCGTGAACTGGAGCAATGCGGATGAGGAACGAAACGATGCAACGGATTGCCCGGGCAGCGGAACATATGAAGACTTTATGATTATTAATTCATCCTGTCCGTGGATAAAAAAACTTTATCAGCAGGATGAATTCCGTGAGCTTCTGACGGAACGATATACCTGTTATCGCACAACGGTGATTGCGGAGCTTCAGGCTCTGATTCCGGAGCAGGCAGCGTATCTTGCAAAAGCCGAAGATGCAAACTATAAATTATGGAAGAAAAATTTCAGCCTTGGTGTTGCAAACCTGCAGACTTGGCTCAACGGAAGACTTGAATGGCTGGATGAAGTTTGGCTTATCGAAAATTGATTTGAAGGAGAAAAGTTTATGACCAAAATTTGTGCTTGTTTAATGATTGCCGCGCTGCTTTTTTGTTGCTTGTTCGCGGCATGCACACCCAAGAACGATGTGAATGAAGCCTTAAAAGATACGTTAAAGATTGAAATTCTCAAAATCGGCAAGGCTGATTGCAGCATTATTACCGACGGAACAACATCCATTGTTGTTGATTGCGGAGAAGAGGATGACGGTGCGGATATTTTGGCAGCTATGGATGCACTCGGAATCAGCAGCATTGATTACCTGATTATTACGCATTACGACAAGGATCATATCGGAGGTGCGCCGACTCTTTTGAAAAAATATAAAGTTTCGAAGCTTCTTGAGCCTGATTATACCCCTGTCGATACAACGGCATACGCTTATATGTCATACAGAAATGCATTGGCGGAAGCGAAAGCCAACGGAAAATGCGGAAGCGCAGAAGCTGTATCTGACTCGGTCAGTTTGACTGTTTCCGACATAAAACTGAACATCGTGGGCACGTTCGGCAAAGATTATGCAAAAAACCAAGACAATAACGATTCGTTGGTCGTAAGTCTCGAACATCTCGGAAACAGCTTTCTTTTTGCGGGCGATATTGAAAAGCAGCGTATTGCCGATATGCTTTCACAGGGAAGGGTACAACCTTGTGATTTTTTGAAAGTGCCGCATCACGGAGTTTATAACTCAAAGCTTGAAGACTATTTTTCAAAAGTTAACATGAAATATGCAGTCATAACGTGTTCCGATAAGAATCCTGCGGAACAAAAGACTTTGGATCTTTTGACGGCAAAGGGGTGCCGGACTTTTTTGACTTCGAACGGCACGGTGCATATTCGCAGCACAAAGAGCGGAATCGACATTACACAATAAGACTTTGCTTGTTTTCGATGACTGTCCGATGGAGCGGCAGCAGATTCCGCAGGTGATGTCGCGTTTCAGCGCAGCTTTGTTTCGCGCCTGCAAACAGGTTCCCTGTTTTGCCGAGGGCACGTTTGACAAGGACAAGCTTTATAACGATGAATTGGGCCGACTCTGTCGGATAACAGCGGATACGGAAAACCGAGCGTACGGCCGCATCGTAAAAGCTTGCCAGTTCGGCATTGCTATGCTATACTATAATTGCAGTAAAGGCTGCATGATTTTCCCGAAAGCCTGCGTAAGCAGTGCATAAGCGGGATGTACGGAGGACGATTCGGATTATGCCGAAAAGAAAAAAACTTACAGATGCGGACGTTAAAAAAGTAGAATCCGTCATCTTGTCTGACACGGATGTTGAAAAGGCGGATCGCAGCAAGTACGGTGTTGCACGCAGATCCATTTGGTATATATTGCGCTTTGTTCTTATTGCGTCAGTTGTTGTAACGCTTTGTTACGCTGCGCTTATGGAGGCAATGTATGTCAGCAATATATATATTATTGTGACCGAAGGAATGGAGATGCGCGCCGACTGCATTCTCGGGAACAAATCAAAAGCCGAGTTGACAGAGCATTTTACCGAAAGCTGGCTTCAGGAAGATGAAGCGGTGAACGGAAACAAGTATTCGCTCTATCGAGTGGATTCATATGATCACAGGCTGGAAATCGAAAAGTTCCGGGTTTGGCCGTGGTCAAAAGAGGCAACGCTGCAGGTCGTTGAGCGTGTTCCGAACATTCAGGCAACTCCTTACAGCAGCGATACAACCGACCCGGTTCCAAGCTGGGTTGCGTGCCGCTACGAAATCACTGTCGATAAGTTTGACGGGCGATGGTACATTACAAGGCTTACCGTTGTTGATGTCGATCCGCCGGAGGAGCCTCATGCAACACCGGACTATTCCAAACTTGAGACGGATATTCCGCACTATTGATTCTGTGCCGCCGCGATATTTTGAACGGCGCATTGTGAACGATGACTTGAGCGGCGCGCTTTGCGCTGCTCTTTTGATTTGGCGGAATGAATTTTGAATTGCGGCTTGAACATGAAGAGTAATTTATCATGTTTATTCCGAAAAAGAGGCAGAGGATGAGATGATAAGAATACTGGTTGTTGAGGATGACAGAGATATTTCGGCTTTGATACAGCTCGCGCTGAAAAATGCAGGGTATGACGTTTTTGCCGCTTTTGATGGGCAGGAGGGTGCAAATCTGCTGGAAACGCAAAAATTTGAGCTTTGCCTGCTGGACATTATGCTGCCGCAGATCAGCGGATACGAATTGTTTTCATATATTAATGAGTATTCAATACCGGTGATATTCATAACCGCGCGCGGGGAACTGGACGACAAGCGGAAGGCATTTCGCATGGGTGCGGATGACTACATTGTTAAACCGTTCGAAATTGAGGAACTGCTTCTGAGAACCGAAAACATTTTGCGGCTGCACGGCTACAAAAACAACCTGCTTCGCGTCGGGGATGTTGAACTCGATGCGGAAGCACATATTGTCAGAAAAGCGGGAAGAGAAATAACATTGACGCCTAAAGAATTTGAGCTGCTGCATTTTCTCCTGCGGAATAAGGGTGTTGCTCTTTCGCGCTTCGCGCTTTACGAGCGCGTGTGGAATGACGGGGAAAGCGGCGATACACGAACACTGGATATTCACATCACACGGCTTCGAAAAAAACTCGGACTCGAAAATGAGATTGCAACGGTACATAAGCTTGGATACATCATTCGGGAGAAAACATGAGTCTTTCAAAAAAAGTTATTATAATAATAACTCTTGTTGTATTCGCTGCTTTTTCGGCGGGCGGAACGGTTCTGCTTGCAACCAACAGCAGAGCGGCTCTTGCGGAATCCGTTGCACAGAATTCAAGGCGGAAGCAAATGAGCTGCTATGCACTTGAAAGCAAACTGCTTGCCGACAGGCTGAACGGAAGAAAAACGGATAAAACCGAGCTTGCGCGGTACGCTGATAAGATGGTTGCGTATGCAACGGGAGAAGAAATTGAAATTATCGATTCAAACGGGCAGGTTATTTTTTCAAACCTTAAGGGAGATGCGCCGGTTCTTCGGCAAAACTCATATTCCGTTGAAAAAAATGAAAATGGGTATTTCAATTGTTTCAATGCAACGCTGAGTTCGTACGGAACGGAATTAAACATTATCATGCGATATGATATTTCGTATGTGTTTGTCGAAAGAAAACGCCAATACATTACATTTTTGCTGATTGAATCGGCTGTTTTGCTCTGCTCCGGGCTTGCTGCCTTCTTCATAACAAAGCGGATAACAAGGCCTTTGGAGCGGTTGGCTCAAACGGCAAACCGAATCAGCGGGGGAGAGTATTCGCTTCGTACACGGATTGATTCCGGGGATGAAATCGGCTCACTGAGCAAAAGTTTTGATGCAATGGTTGCCGAGCTTGAGCAGCAGCTTGAAAACAGGACGGCTTTCGTTGCCGATTTCTCGCACGAGCTTAAAACGCCGATGACCTCCGTTATCGGGTATGCGGATATTTTGAGAACGCATGTCCTTGATGAGCATGACAAGTTCATGTATGCGGACAGAATTTTTAAAAACGCAAAGCGAATGGAAAACCTTTCGGTAAAAATGCTGCGAATGCTGAAGCTTTCTCAAACGGAACCGACACTTGAGCCCGTTGAGTCGGAATGCATTGAGCGCGGAATCCGGCAGATGTTTGAAAACGGAGAAAATTTGGATATCAACAGTGAAAAAGGAATAAAGATACTTTGCGATTACAATCTGCTGCTGACCCTGCTGCGCAATCTGATTGAAAATGCGTTCAGATTTTCTGACGGGCAAAAAGTAATTGTGAAAATCGAAAGAAGCGGTAACTGCTGCCGCTTCGGCGTTGCGGACAGCGGAAGGGGCATGACTCAAGAAGAAATTCGCCGCGCTGCCGAGCCTTTTTATAAGGCGGACAAATCCAGAAGCGCAGCGGGTTACGGAATCGGATTATCCATTTGCAAAAGCATATGCACGCTTTTTAAAACAGAGTTGAAATTTGAAAGCGAACTCGGCAGGGGAACCTGCGTTTCGTTTGATTTGGAGGTGACTGAATGAAAAAGCATGCGTTGCGGCTTTTGGCAGCATTGCTTGCCGCAGCGGCTGTTGCGGGACTTGCTGCGGCACCGATAATCTATTTTAAAATATCGGATAAATTGCTCCTGAACAGGGAATTTACAATGGATGAACTGCCTCAAATTGCAATCGGGAGCAGTGAGATTGAATTCTTGAAAGGTGCGGAAGAATATCTTTGCGGCACAGCCTACGAAACGACAGCGGAAGAGTGTGGCGTGGAGGAAATGATTTCGGCACTGGACGATTTTCTTTCTGCCATGCCGTTCTTGGAAGAAACGAAAATTGCAGTCATGTGTTCTTTGAACGAAGCCTCATATTGCGATGCATACGGAACCGAACACGTGAAAACATACACCTGCTATAATAAAGATTATGTGATGCCCGCACAGGAGGTCGTTGCAGCCGTTGAGGAAGGGACTCAAAAAGTGGTTGCGTTCAGCATTCGGTTCAGCGCAGAAATATCGATTGCGGATTCGGAAAGCGAACGCCTGAAATTCATGGAAAAATACCTTGAATACAGTACGCTGGATGTACTGCCGGACTGGAAATACAACGGCTCACGCTATTATTCCGAAACAGTCGGGTTGTTCCTCAATGTTGTGCTTGACGATGAGAACAAAACAATATATATCGGCTTGGAGCGCTGACGGAAACATTTCGGAAATAATCGGGGTATACACTCTTTGCAGAACTTAAGCAGTCACTGATTGAATCGGAGAGGCGAACGGAATTTTCGTGTACGGTCAGTGATTAAGTAAACGAAGGAGTGTGCTTGAATGAGAAAAATTGTTCTGGTATTGACAGCGGCGGTAATGCTCGCTGCCGTATGTTTTTCGGGCTGCAAAGGCGCAGTCGGAATTGATTCCGGGCGAAAAAAAGACCCGATACGGTTTACCGCTGAACCGACGCAGGCGGTTTTGCCGACGGATTTGGTTTTGCCGACAAGCGTGCCCGAATCGCTTTCGGTGAATGAGAACGAGCAAAAAGCAAGCAGTTTTGTGCTTGATGTTACCCTTTCAACGGATGAGCATATGCTCACGGTTGAACAAACGACGGATTATCTGAACCCGGCGGGAAAAATCTTTCGGAAATATACTTCAACATCTATCCCGAAGCATTCAGTGCGGACGGGGGCGGTGCAGCTGTTCAAAGCATAAAGCTGAACGGCAGTGAGTCACAGCTTGAAAACGTTAAAGGGACCGTGTTCAAGGCTGTTCTTGCCTCGCCGTTGGCCGCGGACGAACGCTGCAGGATAGAAATTCGATACAGCGTTCGGATTCCGAACATAAAGAATCGCTTCGGTTGGCAGGAAAACATTTTCAACTTGGGCAATTTTGTAATCACACCCGCCGTGTATGAAAACGGAGCCTATGCAGTTGAACCGTATGTTGATATCGGCGACGCGTTTTATACGGACATTGCAAACTACAGTGTCCGGATAAATGTTCCTGAGGGATACAAGATTGCTGCAACGGGTGAGCTCGGAGCGGACGGCATGTATCACGCAAAAAACGTACGCGATTTTGCATTCTGCGCAAGCGACAGCTTCGAAACACTGGCAAAAGACACGGGAAACACGAAAATAACCGTATACTATGATTCCGCGCTTCCGAAAACGGCGAACAGGGTGCTTGATGTTGCAGCGAAATCGCTCGCTCTCTACGGGGAAAAGTTCGGAGAGTACCCATACAGCACGCTCAGTGTTGTTCTTAACGGGCTGACCGGCGGGGTGAACGGAATGGAATACCCAACCCTTGTTATGATAGCGCCGGAGATTTCGCTTGATGATTTTGAGAAAATGGGTCTGGATTTTAAAACGGACGAATCGGCTGCCGCAACGGTTTACTCAATGGATCATTCCGTTTGTCATGAGGTTGCGCACCAATGGTTTTACGGTATTGTCGGCAATGACCAAGTGAAAGAAGCGTGGCTCGATGAGGGCTTTTGCCGATTTTGCGAATTTGTTTACGATGAAGCATATCCGCCGGAGTTCACCGCTGATATAAGCGGCTTCAAAACGGAGATGAGACTTAAGCTGAGCGCTGCACGTGTTGCGGGAATCGGGCGTGATGCGAACATGAGTTATGCGGACGATACAACGGACCTGACAAAGTCGCTGTATTATTGGAATGATGAGGATCCGATGGGTTATTCCGATATTTATGATAAAGGGGCGGGGCTCTTGTATGCAATTTACGGAAAGCTGGGCAGCAAAGCGTTCTTTGATGCGGTAAAAGGCTATGTCATAAAGTTTAAGTATGATTTTGTGACAACTGAAAAGTTTAAAGAGTATTGGCACAGCATGGCGGATGTCGGCGAAATCATCGATGCATATCTTTCCGTGCCCGCGCAGAGCGCGCCGAATGCGGAATAAAGGACACGAACGTCCGAACAGTGAACGATATGCAGCCGGAAGCTGCGCAGCGGACCCGTACCCGCTTGAATCAAATCGAGTGGGTTTATTCGGAACACTGCGCAGTTTTCGGTTGTTTAATTATCGGAACGGGATTTATCCGAAAAAACTCAAATTAAAATTCAGCAAAGTCCGTCAAAAAGCACGGGAACCATTTTTTGAAATTCGTGCAGCAGCGGAATGCTTATTTCACGCATGGCGGGGTGTGCGGCGGGCGCACAGCGCAAACGGAAAAAGTGCCGCCATTCGCGCAGATTCATCGTGCAGATGAACTCCGTTTTAAGGCTGTTCGGAAGCACGCTCCGCGCATCCTCGGGCTTTGCGCCGCAGTTCAGCATTTCGAAATACGCCGTTTCCGCCTGCTGCATGGAGCTTTTCCAAATATCAAAGAGTTTTGAACCCTCTTCGGCGAAATAAGGACGGATAAATGTCAGCTCGCTGCCGAATTTTGATTTTTGATAATTGCAATATCGGGTGCTTTCCTGAGAAAAACTGGCAATCCTGTGCCGAACCCACTCGTGAGAAACTCCGCGGTCGCAAATTATGCGAACGCTCACGCTGAAATGCTCGATCGGGCTTTCATGCCCGCGTTCAAGCATCATGCGGATAAGCCGCTCGGCGGATTCGTCCGATATTGCATCCTCGGATTTATAGCAGACTCGTCCGCAAAGTTCAAGGTGCCGCAGCACTTCATGCCCGTTCGGGCGGTTGATGATTTCAAAAGACGGATTAATTATCCTCATTTGTGTACCTCATATTTAAATGAACATAACAGGCAGAATAATCAGTTATATCGATTGTATTGCGTGCGCACGGGTTCCCCGTTCGCACCGCGGGAAACGACCTCTGCAATGCCTGCATTTTTTATCAGCCGGCTGCAAATGACACAGGGCGCGGGTGCAGCAAGCTCACCGTTGGAATCAAATCCCGCAAGATAAAGCACCGAACCAAGCATTTCATGGCGTGCGGCAGAAATTATTGCATTTTGCTCGGCGTGTACGGCAACGCATTTTTCGTATTGTTCACCGTGGGGAATGTTGTTGGCTTCGCGCCAGCATTCGCCCGTATCACAGCAGTTAGGTTCGCCGCGTGCCGCGCCGTTGTATCCTGTGGAAATTATCTCATCGTTTTTAATTATCACGGCTCCGTACTGACGACGAAGACAGGTGGATCGTCTTGCAACGGCTGCCGCGATCGAAAGGTAATATTCGTCTTTGCTTATACGCTTATCCATTATAAATTCTCCTTTGCTGCTTTCAAACCGCTGCTCAAAACTTTTCGCACAGAGATCGTTTTGAAAAACGGGAGTGAATCCGCTTTTGACTTTATGCGCCAAATACATTACTTTAGTTTAACATCTCGAGACCGACTTGGCAAGAAAAAATTCGAGATGCAGCAAAAGTGGGCAGCAAAAGGGAAATGTTTACGGCATTCACGGAAAACAGCGGATTTTTTGCCTTGATTATGCTATAATAAAGCGAAACAGGCGGCACACCGGAAAGCAAATCCGAAAGAAGATGCGGCACGAGAAGGGAGATTCGGAATGATAAGAAGAATTGTTGTTATTGATGAGGAAAAATGCAGCGGCTGCGGCAAATGCGCGGAGGCATGTCATGAAAATGCAATCGGAATGATTGACGGAAAAGCAAGGCTTTTGCGCGATGATTACTGTGACGGACTCGGAGACTGTCTGCCCGCCTGTCCTGCGGGAGCGATAAGCTTTGTTGAACGCGAAGCGGTTCTGTATGATGAAGCGGCTGTTCGCGAAAATCAAATGCGTTTAAAAATGCTTGCGGACAAACAGACGGAAACGGCGCATAACTCGATTGCGGCACCCTGCGGCTGTCCTGGAACGGCGGCGCGCACATTGAAGGCAGGCGGAAAAAGAACGCCCGTGTTTGCATTCGGAACAAGGTCCGAACGGACGGAAGAAGAATCGAAACGAGCGGAAGAATCGAATTCATGCCTTGGCCAATGGCCTGTGCAGATAAAGCTTGCGCCCGTTCGTGCGGCTTTTTTTGATGATGCAGAGCTGCTGATCGCCGCGGACTGCACTGCATATGCGTTTGCGGACTTTCATGAGAGGTTCATGCGCGGCAGAATAACTCTTATCGGCTGTCTGAAATTGGATTCCGTTGATTATTCCGAAAAGTTGACTGAAATTATTCGCAATAACGAAATAAAGAGCATAACGGTTGCAAGGATGGAAGTTCCCTGCTGCGGGGGCATTGAACTTGCCGTCAAAAAAGCAGCTGCGGCAGCGGGAAAGTCTTTGCCCGTTGAAGTGTTCACGATTTCAACACGCGGATGCATATTATAAAATTGCCGATAAAGCGAGCAATGAATGATTTTCTGTAAAGGAGCGGCAGTGACAAAAATGCAGATTGAAAGAAATGACAGGGAAACAACGGCTGTTGAAACAATGCTCAAAGTCCCCTGTGCGGGGGAGCTTTTGGGAGCGGCTGTCGGGCTTGTTCGCGCGGCGGATTCGAATTCACGCACGAATGAAGGAACTTTCGCTTTGCTGATAAAGGCTTTTTCACTGCTGAAACAGTTTGCCGAGGCGGTTTGTTCGGCGGATACGGTCGGCGAAACCGAGGCGGAGATGACGCAGGCAGAATTGCTGAAGTCAAAACTTCCAGAGGCTGTTGAAAAAATCCATGCCGAGAAGTACAGGCTTGTTCCGGATTGCAGCAGCTGTGCCGCACCGTGCGGACGAACGGAGGATTATGATGTTCGCCGCATAATCGATGCGCCGCCGGAAATTCGCACGGCAAAACTTTGCCTTGTCCAAAGCCTTTTGAACACCGCAGTCGGGCGGCCGTTCAGCGATGAAAAAACGTTTATGTGCATTGCACGCGGAATTTTCATGCTCGGCGAGGATTGCACGGCGGAGGAGTTGAACGGCTCGGCGAGTGAGATTGAGAACCAGCGGAATGCTTCGGCTTAAATTGGTTTTTTCATCACCGTATTTTTAAAAACAGACGGCAGAAAGCTCCTTGCTGCGGAGATTTCTGCCGTTTTTTGCCTGTCGTGAAGCGGCACGTCTGAAAATGCGGTTGACGGAACAGCTGTAAAAGGAACCGTTACGGCAATTATGATTACCGACTGTTCGCACAAGCGGCACAAAGTCCGAAAGTAAGCAAACGCTGTTCCGAAAAATGCAATTCATTCACGGCGTATCCCGAGCCAGAACCAACTGCCGCTGTTTGAACGAACGCGGCGAAGATTTCCGCAAAGACCTGCGGGAGGGCGGCGGCTTGCACTCGGCACGGCGACGATGCCGTACATTACGCCGCGAACGCGAGCTTTGCCGAACAGACGACGGTCGTTTTGGCGTTTTTTCCAATACGAGTTGGGAAAAAGCTGCGGGAACGGGTTTTCGGCCGCACTTTCGTCCGAGCGGGCGCAGCTTTCGCAAAGGGCACCGATATCCGCATCAAAATCGGAACGGTGAACGGCAGGATTCGAATTCACGGCGGGATTGCCGTTCGCTGCGGAAATTCCGCTTCCCGCAAACAATTCTTTCGCTTTGCCGAGGATTCCTTCCGTAACGGGAGATTTTGCGGACTGCAAGCCGTTCGGCGGCAGGGCAGAGTTCGGAGCGATCGCTTTTTTTTCACTTGGGCGCATGTCACGCCTCTTTTGCCCCGATTTCCCCGGTTCTGTGCCGCCCGCCCTTCCGCTAACGGCGGCGGAAAGGTGTTTGCTGTTTTCGGCTGAATGTCCCGAAATTTGCAAATCGGCTGTGCATTGAATGCTGTCGTGCCGGTTCCTTTGCATTGCATTTCGCTCTTTCGAGAAGGCTGCTGCCCGAATCCGTGCCTTAACGGCCTGCAAATCATGCCGCACTGCACCGATGCTGCCTTCCGCGATAAAATCTCCGAAGGGGTTTGCAATTACGGCGGCACGAACGCATGAAAACAAGGCTGTGCCGCTGAACTCATCGGAGTCATCGGAAAACCGAAATGATGCAAAATCTTCTCCGTCAATAAGATAAACGGTAAATCCGCCGCGCGGGGGTTTTTCGCGGAGTTTCAGTACAAAGCGGGTGCTTTTGCCGACTGTTGTCAGCCGAATCGACCCGCTTAAACTTCCGCGTAATGTGATGAATCCTACCATATCGCCGCCCTCCCTTCTGCAAGAATATGCTGTGGGCACGCAAAAGTTGCAAAAATGCGAAAAAATTTTAACAGACATACCCGGGAGCATGTAAAAACTTATATATGAAACAAGGTGCTCACAGGGGACGTTTGCCCTTGTTCATTTCGGTATAGGTATGCTATAATACCATTGGAGGAGTTTGGCTTTGTTATATGAGCTTATAAAACCTTATAGTTCCGTTTCGCTCATCGGCATGTGCAAAAATGCGGGAAAAACAACGGTGCTTAATCGATTGATAAAGGACTGCCGCAGGATGGACGAGAGCATTGCGCTGACATCCATCGGAAGGGACGGGGAGCGAAGCGACCTTGTGACGAACACGAAAAAGCCCGAAATTTTCGTTTATGACGGCACGATTATTGCAACAGCCGAAAAGCTGCTTTTTGCGGGCGGAAATTTGTCCGATTCCGGAAATGATGCGCAAAAGAACGGCATGAACAGCGGTATTTCCCGGGAAATACTGGACACAACAGGAATGCCGACGCCTATGGGAGAGGTCATTATCCTTCGTGCATGCAGTGACGGCTTTATTCAGCTTGCGGGTCCGTCCATGACGGCGCAGCTTGCGCGGCTTAAAAAACGCATGTTTGAACTCGGCGCGGCAAAGGTCATTATCGATGGTGCGCTGAGCCGAAAATCGCTTGCGATGCCGGCTGTCAGTGATGCGGCAATACTGTGCTCGGGTGCAAGCTATTCCCCGGATATTCGAAAAACTGTTGAAGACACATGCTTTTCGGCGGAGCTTATGATGCTGCCGCAAACGGAGCGGACGGAAGATGTGCATCAATGCAAACAAAAATACGGCGTGTTTTTTGGCAGCGGAACCCATGGCGGTGAGCAAACGGAGTTTTCGGAGCTTTCCCGTGCGGCGGAAGTTGTTCGAAAAGGCGGCGCAGAGGCTGTTTTGATGCGCGGCGGGGTGCCGGATTCGGCGGCAAATGCGCTTATTGCGGCGGGACGTGCGCTGAACGGACTCGAGATTATTTGCGAGGACGGCAGCAGGCTGCTGCTTTCGCATAAAAACTATGAAAAACTTGTTCGTGCAGGTGCAAGATTTACCGTTATGAACAAAACGCGGCTGCTTGCGGTGACGGTCAACCCGTTTTCCGCAAAAGGCAGTCATTACAACAAAACGGAGTTTTACGATGCCATGTGCAGCGGTCTCGGCGGACGCGTGCCGGTGCTTGATGTTGTGAGCGAATTCGGCTGCGAGGCAGCGGAGTAAACGCGCGTGCGTAAAATCGATATTCCTGCGCTTTCGCGAATAAATGATAAAAAACAAATTGACATTATAAGACTATGCTTGACAAACAACAGCAGGCAGCGATAGGATTTGCCTACATAATTGAAAATTTGCAGACTTGTTCCCCCTTCGGAGAGGAGCTTGCGCGGCATACCCATGCGTATCCGTGTGAAGAGAATGCGCGGCTTTGCCGCGAACTGGAAAACGTTCGCCTGCTTGCGGAAACGGTCCGCAGCGATGCCGCAAGGGAGGCACTGTCCGCCGCCGAGCGTGCGCTCATGCAGCTTAAAGATGTTCGCCGTTCGGTCGCGCGAAGCCGCGAAATGACGCTTACAGACGTTGAATTCTTCGAAATTAAACGTTTTTTGATAAAGCTTGATGCGCTTGCGGAGGCATTTTCGAAGATTCCCTGCGGCGAAAGGCTGAACGAAATCGATATTCACCCTCTGCCGCATGCGCTTTCAATAGTTGACCCGGACGGAATGCGTGCAATGACTTTTCGCGTGAGCGACAGCGCATCCGCAGAGCTTGCGAAAATTCGGCGCGAGCGCAAACGGGTTGATGCCGAACTGCGCCGAGATCCTGTCGAGGGGCGGGATGCGCTTGAAGCGGAAAGAACTCTGCTTGCCGCAAGGGAGGAGAGCGAAGAACTGCGCATTCGCACGGAGATGACAAGAGCTTTTGCTGCACATTCTCACGAGGCGGAGCAGGTGATTAAATGCATTGCAAGGTTTGATTTTGCGCTTGCAAAAGCAAGGCTTATGTGCAGCAGGGGCGGCAGCATTCCGAAAGTTTATGCAAACGGGCAGCGGGTTCTTCTTAACGAAATGATTAACCCGCAGACAGCCGATGCGCTGCATTCGTCGGGGCGAAAGTTTACTCCGGTCAGCATCGAGCTTTTATCCGGTTCAACCGTTATCACGGGCGCAAACATGGGCGGAAAATCCGTTGCGGTCAAAACGCTTGCGCTGAACGTGCTGCTTGCGCTGTGCGGCTTCCCGGTTTTTTGCGGGGAAGCCGAATTGCCGCATTTTGCCGGCATACACTTGCTCTGTGAGGATATGGAGGACAACTTGGGCGGACTTTCGAGTTTCGGCGGGGAGATGATTCATTTTGACGGCATTCTTTCCGAAATAAAAACCGAAAGCACTGCACTCGTTCTGCTTGATGAGTTTGCGCGCGGCACGAACCCGCATGAAGGTGCGGCGCTTGTGCGGGCGGCAGTGAAGTATTTCAACAATCGACGCGGCTGTTTTGCGCTGATAACAACGCATTTCGATGATGTTGCGTGCTGTGCGCCCATGCATTATCAGGTCATCGGGCTCAAAAACGTTGAACCTGCCGTGCTCGATGCAGCATTGGCGGGAAACGATGCTTCGAGGGCTTCCGTGCTTCCGAAGCTTATGGACTACGGATTGTATCGCGTTGCAAGCGATGTGAATCCGCCGCGTGATGCGCTGGCGATTTGCAAGGCAATGCGTGTTTCCGATGAGTTCATGCGCTGTGTAAATGCGGAGGAAACAAAACAGTGAACCCCGTGCCGCGAAGAGACGGAACGAATGCGGTATTAAACATAAAAATTAAAATGTCTGAAAGGCAGAATACAGGAGGATTTACAATATGAAATCAGGAAACAAAAAACACAATGTGCGCATTGCGGCTCTTATCGCGGCAGTGCTTGCGCTCTGTCTTGCGCTGACAGGCTGCATGATGGGCAGCGGCAAACAGCCGAGTATCAATGCAGAGGACGATTCAACCGTTGCATATGCCGACAGGCAGCTTACCTTTGCGCAAAATGTGCAGTCGATTCAGGTGAACGTCAACACAGCGGTCGGATTCTTCTGCTATGAAGACAATATGTATAAAATTTTGACCGATAAGACCGGCGGCGGTTCCGATGCTTTGGAGACAGCCGCACCGGATGTGACAGCCGCACCGGATGCGACAGCCGCACCGGACGCGACAACTGCTCCGGACGCACCGAAAGCTGACACTGCCGAAGACAACACGGTTAAATATACCGTTGAGCTTTTTGAAAAGGATAAGGACGGAAACCTTTCGGAAACGCCGGCATCTTCAGACAAATTCACTTATGAAATCAACGAAAAAAACGGCTATCTGTTTGTGAAATCCTCCGTTCTCGGCGAGATTCGCATTAATGCATCCTGCGCCAACGGCAGCGAATTGAAAGAGACTGTAAAGCTCAATGTCAACCGCCAATCGGTGAGCCTTTTCGACATTGTGATGTTCGTTATCGGTCTGTATCTGCTCTATTCCGCAATTTCCGGCCGCGGCAGAATTTTTGATGCCGAGTTTGTAAAAGAGGGCATGGAAGCAAAACACAAAAAGGCAATGCGCATAAGCTGCCTTGCAGCGGCTGTCATCATGATTGCGGCGGGCGTCGTTTCCGCTTTGGACGGTTTCGGCAAGCTGCAAACGGTCAGCATGATTCTGTTCGGTTTGCTCTGCGCCGTGTTCGTTGCGGCGATCATCTGGACGGGAAAATACGTTGACAAGAACGCAAAGCGCGAAGCTCAGCAGCAGCCGGGAGGCGGCACGCTCCGCGCACCCAAGGCGGCGTTCGAGTTTGACGATGATGAACCCACAATAGACGACGTTAAAAAGTAATTCGCGGAACAGCTCCGCAATCGATTGAGCTTTGAATGAAGGCTGAATCCGGCGGAGCTTTTTGCGGAAGTCCTGCGGATATAAATACAAAAAACTTGAATTAAGTGAGGCAAGCAATGGAAAACAACGAGAACATCACTCTTTCGGAAGAAACGGCAGCCCCCTGCGGTGCAGACACGAAGCGCAGCTTCGGAAACATCGTGAAGCATTATGCGGACAGGTACTTCATTAAGGCTCTCGGAGCAATGGCAAAGGGTCTTTTCGCCTCTCTGCTCATCGGCACGATAATTGCGCAATTTGCGCGTATTCCCGCACTTTCGGGCATTCTTGATCCGATTGTGAAGGTTGCACAGAACGGCTTTGTTGTCGGCGGTGCGATCGGCGCGGCGATTGCTGTCGGGCTTGGTGCGAAAGCTCTGACGCTCTGCGCTGCGGTCGTTGCCGGAGCGATAGGTTATACAAGCGGCGCAGGCGGCGCGGGTCCTGTCGGGGCTTATATTGCTGCCGTTATCGGAATCGAAATCGGAAGGCTTGTTGAAGGCAAAACAAAGGTTGATATTCTTCTTGTTCCCATTGCGGTGCTGCTGACGGGCGGCGTTGTGGGCGTGCTTCTCGGGGCACCGCTCGGTGCATTTATGAAGTGGCTCGGTTACATAATCGGCAAAGCAACCTATCTGAACCCGATTCCGATGGGCATCATAGTTTCCGTTGTTATGGGTATCATTCTGACGGCTCCGATTTCAAGTGCCGCAATTGCCTCCATGATATTTGTAACGGCAAATGCCGCACCGGATGTTAAAACCGGGCTTATGCTTGCAGCAGGTGCCGCAACGATCGGCTGCTCATGCCAGATGGTCGGTTTTGCGGTTTCAAGCTTCCGCGAAAACCGCTGGGGCGGCATTGTTTCTCAGGGACTCGGCACATCAATGCTTCAGGTGCCGAATATATTGCGTCATCCCGCAATCCTTGTTCCGCCGACGCTTGCAAGCGCGATCCTCGGACCGTTCGGAACAACGGTGTTCCAAATGCTGAACGAGGGCATTTCGGGCGGCATGGGTACCTGCGGATTTGTGGGTCAGATAGGAACATTTACGACAATGCTTCAAAACGGCAGCGAGTGGTGGTCGATACTGCTTCGCGTGCTGCTGCTGCATATTGCTGCTCCCGCTGCGCTTTCTCTGCTTTTCAGCGAAATAATGCGCAGGCTCGGGTGGATAAAACAGAACGATATGCTGCTTGACTGAGCTGTGCGGCAGCGAAACGTTTTTAAGTTTTTCTTGAAAGGAAATGAAGAACATGGAAAAATTCTATTTATATAACACTCTCACAAAGCGCGTGGACGAGTTTGTGCCGCGCGAGGCGGGCAAGGTCAGCATGTATACCTGCGGCCCGACCGTTTATCGTTTTGCGCATATCGGCAACCTCCGCTCCTATATCATGGAGGATGTGCTCGAAAAATTCCTGCGCTATATCGGCTATGATGTGAAGCGTGTGATGAACATAACGGACGTTGGGCATCTGTCAAGCGACGGTGACACCGGCGAAGACAAGATGGTCTCCGGTGCGAAGCGCGAAGGCAAAACCGTTATGGAGCTTGCAAAATTCTATGAGAATGCGTTCTTTGACGATTGCCGCAAGCTGAACATCAAAACTCCCGATGTTGTTGAACCTGCGACGAACTGCATTGCCGAATACATAAAACTTATCGAAAAGCTGTTTGAGAACGGCTATGCATACGAAGCGGGCGGAAATATCTATTTTGACACCTCCAAACTCAAGGATTATTATCAGCTCACGGGGCATTCGTCGGATGACTTGCTTGTGGGTGTGCGCAGCGATGTTGAAGAGGACGGAAACAAGCGCAACAAGTCAGACTTTGTGCTTTGGTTCACAAAATCCAAATTCGATTCTCAGGAATTGAAATGGGACAGCCCGTGGGGCGTCGGCTATCCCGGCTGGCATATCGAGTGCTCTGCAATCAGCATGAAGCATCTCGGCGAGTATCTCGACCTGCATTGCGGCGGTGTGGACAATATTTTCCCGCATCACACAAACGAAATTGCGCAGAGTGAAGCGGCCGTCGGGCATCCGTGGTGCAGCCACTGGTTCCATGTTCAGCACCTGAATGACCGTGAGGGCAAAATGAGCAAGTCGAAGGGCAATATCCTGACGGTTTCCGTTTTGCAGGAAAAGGGTTACGACCCTCTTGTATACAGAATGTTCTGCCTGCAAAGCCACTACAGAAAGCCGCTTGAATTCAGCTACGATACGCTGGATAATTCAAAAGCTGCTTACGAAAGGCTGCTCAACCGCATTGCGGGCATACCTCAAGAGGGCGAAACGAATGCGGCACAGTTTGAAGATTACCGCCGCCGCTTTATCGAAAAAGTGGGCAACGATTTGAACACTTCACTCGGTCTGACGGTGCTTTACGATCTTCTGAAGGATTCGGATGTGAACGGCGCGACAAAACGCGCAATTATTGCGGATTTTGACAGGGTGCTTTCACTTAATCTGCTTTCGGGCGGCACGAACACTGCGGAAGAGCATTCGGATGAGTTTGTTCGGTATGTTGAAGGACTCATTCGCGAACGCGCAGAGGCAAAAAAGAACAAAAACTATGCCCGTGCGGACGAAATTCGTGCGGAGCTTGCAGAAAAAGGCGTTACGCTTAAGGATTCTAAGGAAGGCACAAGCTGGACAAAGGCATAAATCCGGGAAGAACCGCAGAGCGGAGGGGCAATAATCTTTGCTCCCCCGCCGAAATTTATTCGGAGTTTTTGCTCCTAAATATTGAACTTAACAAAAAGCTAACGAAACATAACGAAATATAACAAAGAAAGGTGTGATATTATGAGAAAATGCGCTGTCGGCGGTCAGGCCGTTATGGAAGGCGTTATGATGAAATCCGACAAGGGTATTGCAATGGCAGTGCGCCGCGCGGACGGAAAAATTGTTGCAAGTTACAAAAACCAGGTTTCAAAAGCGCAGAAGGGCACTTTTTGGGGCCTGCCTGTAATTCGCGGAGTTGTTGCGCTTGTTGAATCGCTCACAACAGGCATGTCCACAACGATGGATTCCGCAAAAATGTACGGCGAAGATGCGTTTGCGGATGAGGAACCGACAAAATTCGAAAAATGGCTTGCGAAAACTTTCGGAAAATCCGTTGAAAAAATCGCAATAACAGTTGCGCTTGTGCTTGGCGTTGCGCTTGCTGTCGGGCTTTTTGTGCTTCTTCCGCAGTTGATTTCGTCGATGATTTTCGGGCAGACAAAGAGCCTTTGGCGTTCGCTCGTCGAGGGTGTTTTGCGCGTGGGAATTTATATCGGTTATCTTTTCGGCTGTTCCTGCATAAAAGACATGAAGCGGCTTTTTATGTATCACGGTGCGGAGCATAAAACAATTGCCTGCTATGAGGCAGAGGATGAGCTGATTCCCGCCCGCGCGAAAAAATACAGCCGGCTGCATCCGCGCTGCGGAACGAATTATCTTTTCCTTGTGATGGCGATATCGATTCTGTTTCTTACCGTTATCGATGCCGTGTTCATCTACGGATTCAAATTTGAAATTCAGAACAGCATTCTCGAATTTCTTTTCCGCTTCGGCGTCCGCATAATCTGCATTCCGCTCATTGCGGGCATAAGCTATGAGGTGCTGCGTGCAGCGGCAAAGAGTGACGGCTGGTTTGCAAAAGTTGTTCGCGCTCCCGGCATGGGCTTGCAGCTTATCACAACAAAAGAACCCACCGAGGATATGCTTGAGGTTGCAATTGCGGCATTTTATATTGCAATGGGTGAAAGAAGCTGCGATTACTATAATAAACTTGCGGATGAACCCGAAAACCCGCAACCCGCCGATGCAGCGGAGCCGCACGAAAACGCAGAAGCGGCAGAAGCCGAAAACACGGAAGGTGCCGGAAATGCGGAACCTGAAGCAAAAGCGGAAACGGCGGCCGAGGCGCAATGACAATTCGCGATGCCGTTGCACTTGCCCGAAAGGAGCTCGTTGAAACGAGCCTTGAAGATGCGGAGTTTGAAGCGCGCCAGCTTGCGGCATTTTGCCTTGGAAAACGCAGATTGTACACGTTTGAGTTTGCGGATGAAATGCCGGGCGATGCGCTGAAAAAGCTTCAAAGCTGCATAATGCGCAGAAAAAATCATGAGCCGCTGCAATACATAATCGGCGAGTGGGCGTTCATGGGACTGCCGTTCACGGTGAACGAAAACGTGCTGATTCCGCGTGCGGACACGGAAACGCTTGCCGAAGCAGCGGAAAAAATCATTGCGGAACGAAAGAACACAACTGCACCCGTAAAATTTCTTTTGGATGTCTGCACGGGCAGCGGCTGCATAGGAATTTCAGTTGCTAAGCGGACGGGCGTTCCCGCGCTGCTTTGCGACATAAGCCCCGAGGCTATTTCCGTTGCGGAGAAAAACATTCAATTAAACGGCGTCGGGGGGCTTTGCATGTGCAGACAGGGCGACCTTTTCGAGGCCGCGCTGCCCTTTGCAAAAGAGCGGGCAAGCGGGTTCGACATTATAACAATTAATCCGCCTTATATATGCACCGATGTTATACACTCACTTCAGCCGGAGGTTTTGCGCGAACCGATGATCGCACTTGACGGCGGCGCGGACGGTTTGGAGTTTTACAGGCGCATTCGGAAGGGTTATTCATGTCTTTTGAACCCCGGCGGCGTGCTGCTGCTTGAAACAGGCTTCGATCAGGGCGCGGCGGTTTCAGAGCTTTTTGCGAATGACGGAGCTGTTTCCGTGCTTTCGGACATTTGCGGAAACGATCGCGTGGTGGTTGTTGAAAAAAGATTGAATCGGGGTTGAACAATTGCCCAAACATATGAAAGATAACAGGATATGCTGAACAGACTTAAACAGATGAAGCTGCATTATGAGCAGCTTGCGGAAAAAATCGCCTCCTCGGAGGTCATGGCGGATATGAACGCATGGCGTGAGCTGGTCAAAGAGCATTCAACGCTTGAACCGATAATTACCGCTTACGATGAATACCTTGAAACGGAACGCGGCATTGCGGATTGCAGGGCGATGCTCGATTCGGAAGAAACCGAGCAGGAGATGCGAACCCTTGCGGAAGAGGAGCTTGCGGAGCTTTCCCATAAAGCGGCGCAGCAGCAGGAGAATCTTAAAATTCTTTTGCTTCCGAAGGATAAAAACGATGAACGAAACGTTATTATGGAAATACGCGCGGGCACGGGCGGGGATGAGGCGGCACTGTTCGGCGCCGTGCTGATGCGGATGTATCAACGCTATGCCGAGCGGCATAATTTCAAATACGAGCTCATCGATATTGCCGAAACGGAAATGGGCGGGATTAAGGAAGCCACGTTCAGCCTCAACGGCCGCGGTGCATATTCCCGAATGAAATACGAGAGCGGAGTGCACAGGGTTCAGCGAGTGCCCGAAACGGAGACTCAGGGGCGGATCCACACAAGCGCGGCAACGGTTGCGGTGCTTCCCGAGGCGGAGGATATTGACGTTGAAATCAATCCCGGGGATTTGCGCATAGACACTTATCGTTCAAGCGGCGCAGGCGGGCAGCATGTTAACAAAACGGAGAGTGCGATAAGAATAACGCATCTTCCGACGGGGCTTGTTGTTCAAAGCCAGGATGAGCGCAGCCAGGGCCGCAATAAAGAACAGGCAATGAAGGTGCTTAAAAGCCGCCTTTATGAAATGTATCGCGCGGAAGCTGCGGCAAAAGAAGCATCGGCGCGCAAAAGCCAAGTCGGTTCCGGCGACAGAAGCGAAAGAATCCGAACCTACAACTTCCCGCAGGGACGCGTTACGGATCACAGAATCGGCATGACAATTTATAAATTGCCGCAGTTTATCGACGGCGATATGGATGAAATTATCGAAGGACTGATTCTTGCCGAACGCACAAAGCAGCTTGCGGGTGAGGATGCGGAGTGAGTCGGGTCGGAAAGACAATAAACCGCTGAAAACTGATACGGATATGATTTAAACATCGACCGTTCCGATTTTTGGAACGGTCGATGTTCTTGTTTAATACAATTTGAATACAATAATGAATGCATTCCGAAACACGGGGTGCATTCGGCACCGACTTATGCCATGGGCTTCAGTTCGGGGGAAATGATAAGGGTTGCTTCGGTTGCTTCCTGAATCTGCTCAACGGTGAATTCGGGGTTGTATTCGGTAAGCAGCAAACCTTCGGGAGTTACGAGCATAACGCCCATCTCGGTGATGATCTCTGTGATGCACTTAACTGCGGTGTAGGGCAGTTTGCATTTTTTAAGGATTTTGGGCTTGCCCTTTGCGGTGTGTTCCATTGCAACGATAACGTTCTTTGCGCCGACGAGCAAATCCATTGCGCCGCCCATGCCGGGCATTTTTTTGCCGGGGATGATCCAGTTTGCAAGGGAACCCTCTTCGTCAACTTCGAGGCCGCCGAGGATTGTTGCATCAACATGACCGCCGCGAATGAGTGCGAAAGAGGAGGCACTGTCGATGAAGCATGCGCCGGGTGCTGCTGCGGAGGGGCTGCCGCCTGCATCAACAACGTGGAACGGATCGCGGTTTTCGTCCGTTACGGGGCCGGTGCCGATGGTGCCGTTCTCGCTCTGAAGGATAACATGAACGTTTTCGGGAAGATATGCGGGAACGAGGGTGGGAAGACCGATGCCGAGGTTGACAACATCGCCGTCTTTAAGTTCTTTTGCAACACGCGCTGCGATGAACGCCTTTATCTGAGCCTTATCCATTAAAGTTTGCCTCCTTCAACAACATAGTCAACAAATACGCCGTAAGTGCGGACGTTTTCGGGTTCGATTTCGCCGATTTCAACGATCTCTTCGGCTTCGGCAATAACCGTGTCTGCCGCGGTTGCCATAACAAGGTTAAAGTTGCTGGTGTTGCCCTTGTACCAAACGTTGCCCGCCTTGTCGATTTTTGCACCGCAAATAACGGCAAAATCGGCATGGATGGGTTTCATAAGCAAATAATCACGGCCGTCAATCGTCTGTTTGCCGAGGCAATAGGGGCTGTCTTCAACGATGGTGCCGACGCCTGCGGGGGTGAGAACACCGCCGAGACCGCCGCCGCCCGCACGAATCATTTCGGCAAGGGAACCCTGCGGAATGAGCTGCACTTCGAGAGTGCCGTCAACCATGGACTGGGTCGCAACCTCGGGATTGAGGCCGACATGGGTTGCGATGAGCTTTTTAATCTGCTTGTTGTGAACGAGCTTTGCAACGCCGTAGTAATCCTCACCCATGGGGCCGCCGGGCATTGATGCATCGTTGCTGATCATGGTCAGATCCTTAACGCCGCTCTTTGAGAGAGCATCGATGAATTTGTGGGCGTTGCCGCAGCCCATAAAGCCGCCGAACATAACGGTTGCGCCGTCGGGGATAAGCTTTACGGCTTCTTCCACAGTAATGAATTTAGGCATACTTTCTCTCCTTTTGATACTGACCCGAAAAGGGTCGGATTTTTGAAATCATTTAAACAGAAACGGCGGAGCAAACGGGGTTTGTGCCGCAGCTCCTCCGTTCAACTGTAAGTATATACCTGTCGGAGGAAAAAATCAAGCAAAGTTTCCGCAAAACTTCGATTATGCGGGGACAGCGGGCAGATATGCGGGGACAGCGGGCAGGTATATCCGAATGCAGTGAATCCCGCTTAAGCTTTTCCCTGCGCCGCATATGCCGCGCGGGGGACTTTATGCATCAGTCTTCATTTTCGCCGTTCGGCAGCGGCGGAATGCTGAGCTTTGTTTTTGCTTCTCCGCGCTTCAGCTCCGCCATGATGCCGCGAAGCTTTTCGTTCACGCTTTCAACCTCTGCTTCAAGCTCCCGCGCCGTCATGCGCAAAGTGCCGGTGCGCGTGCTTGCAAGCTGAATCATTCCGTCGCCCGTTGCAACGCGAACGGAGTAGTTTTTTCCGATTTCGAATATCAGCCGCTCGATGAACATATCGGCCGTTTCGTTTTCCTTTGTGTATGCAACGCGCAGAGAATGATAATTGAAACGCTCTCCGGCATTGCCCTTCAGTTTATAGCCGTCAAAAACGAGTATGACCTCGTTCTTTTTGTATGCGCAATAGTTGCTGAGGATGTCCATCAGTTTTTTTCGCGCGGCGGCGATATCGCTTTTTGCAAGCTTATTCAGCCCTTCCCATGCGAATATGATGTTATATCCGTCAACGATGAGGTAATCCTTCTTTTTGGGTTCGGCAGGCTCGGAGCTTTTAAATTTTGAATCCGAATCTCCGTTTTGCGCGGGGCGTTTGTATTCCGGCCGCTTAATCGGGCCGAATTCACGGAGCATGATGGCTTCAAGCTCCTTTTCGTCAACGTTCAAATTGCGGGAAAGCACTTTCGGGTTTACGGCACGGTGATTATCCGATTCGGGCGGCACGGAGTCGCTCGGGCGCGGAGTGCCTGTAAGGTTCAGCCCGGTATCAATATGCATATAGTTCCGAACGTCATTCCATTTAACAATGACTCCTGCGCCGTGGGAGCAGAAAACGGAATCGGGAGTATTTTCAAGGTCACGCTCCGGGTCATAGGCGAATTGCGCGATTACGCTTTCGGCATTTCGGCATTGCCCGTAGTGCGAAAATTCACAGCCGAGCCGACCTCTGCCGCGTGTGTATGCCGCAAGCTCACGCGTGTAGCCGCGCATGGCGGAGACGGGCGCAGTGCCGCAGAATGCGCAGCTTTCGCCGTCGTCGCCTTCTTCGGGCGCGGAAAAACTGCCGCCCATGCCGCGAATGTCGTTTATTGCTCTGCCGAGGTTTTCACGCGGGAGTTCAAGTCGGAACGAGTAGAAGGGCTCCAACAGGATGCTTTGCGCGCACATCAATCCCTGCCGTACGGCGCGATAGGTTGCCTGTCGGAAATCGCCCCCTTCGGTATGGTGAAGGCTCGCCCGCCCCGCAACGAGGGTCAGCTTCATATCCGTTATCGGTGAACCCGTCAGCACACCGAGATGAATTTTTTCGCGGAGATGCGCCAGCACAAGCCTTTGAATATCCGGATCGAGTGAATTCGGCGCACATGCGGAGGCGAAAACAAGCCCGCTCCCCGCGGGCAGCGGCTCCAACAGCAGATGAACTTCCGCGTAATGCCGCAGCGGTTCAAAATGCCCGACACCTTCAACAGGGGCAAGAATCGTTTCGCGGTATAAAATTCGCCCGTCATCAACCGAAATTTCAACGCCAAACCGCTCCGAAATAAGCTTTTTCAGAATTTCAATCTGCATTTCGCCCATCAGCCTTGCCTGAAGTTCGTGCACATTATCGGTTTTGTCGAGTTTCAGCGTCGGGTCCTCGTCCTCCAGCCGCTTGAGTTTCGGAAGGAATGTGCGTGCATCGCAGTCGGAGGGAAGAAGAATTCGATAGCTCAGAACAGGTTCAAGCAGCGGCGGAAGTGCGGAATCCTCATCGCCCAAGCCCTGCCCGGGGTACGTTGCGGAAAGTCCGGAAACGGCCGCAAGATCGCCGCATTCGGCGCGTTCGGTTTGAGTGAATTTTGCACCGGAACAGAACACTATGCGGGCAATTTTTTCAGTCAGTCGTTCGCCGTTTCGTGCAGTATAGGCAACGGCAGTGCGCGGGGACAGACTTCCGCCCGTGAGACGGATATGTGTCAGGCGCGTTCCCTGCGGGTCGTAGGTGATTTTATAAACTCTTGCCGCAAAATCTTTTTTAAACCCGCGCTCGCGTGAATAATGCGAAAGGCAGGCGATAAAGTCGGAAACACCGTCCGTTTTCAGCGCCGAACCGAAAAGGCAGGGGAAAATTCTCCGCTCCGAAATTGCGGCGGCAATGTCTGCATCGACAATTCGTTTCGCGGAATGCTTTTCAAAAAGCTCATCATCGGCAAGAGCAAGATTTTCAAAGAAAGCTTCGCTTTTGCAGAATTCGGAGTCTGTACCTTCGCAGGGTTCAAATGCAATGCATCTTTCCGAAAGCCGCCGCTGAATCTCTTCGATAAGTTCGCTGCGGCTTCGTTGCATTATGTCTGTTTTATTGATGAAAATGAATGTCGGAATGCTGTATCTGCGCAAAAGCTTCCAGAGGGTTTCGGTATGGGACTGAACTCCGTCGGTGCCGCTTACAACAAGCACCGCGTAATCAAGTACGCTCAGCGCACGCTCCGCTTCGGCAGAAAAATCAACATGCCCGGGCGTGTCAACCACAGTGAACTCTGTATTATTATAATTGAATTTTGCCTGCTTTGAAAATATCGTTATTCCGCGCGCCTTTTCAAGCGTGTGCGTGTCGAGGTATGCGTCGCCCCTGTCCACCCTGCCGCGCTTTCTTATCGCGCCGCTGAGGTAGAGCAGTGCTTCGCATAATGTTGTTTTGCCTGCGTCAACATGCGCAAGAATTCCGATTGCAAGCTTTTTCATAAATATCCTGCCTGTTTCACCGCAAATGCGGACGAACTTCGTTTTAAGGTAATTATAACAGGAACGGAAGGGAAAACAAAGATATATTTAAAACCCGAAAACGGAAAATAAAATGCGGACAGGTGCGGAAGCTTAATGCTTTTAATAATACCGAATCCTGCATTTTTCTGCATTGACACGGCCTCCGGTGAATGTTATAATAGGCTGTCAATTGATTTTTTGCGATGAATGGGCAAAAACCGCGCTCAACGGAGCACAGAGAGTCTGCATTAGGTGCGAGCAGATGTCCGCGTTCGGTTATCCCGCCCATGAGCACGGAAAAGTAAAGTGCATTGAGCCGTTTGCGGCTTGCAGTGTTCCGTAATTTTCTGCGCAGAAGTGCGTTACAACTTTCGAGGCGGAGTGGCTGCCATTTCGCGAAATAAGGTGGTACAGTGCTTAACGCGCCCTTGTGAATTTTTTCGCACGGGTGCTTTTTTTAAGCAAAAGTCAGATGCTTTTATTATTCTTAACGGAAATATTAATAACAACGGAGGAAATACTTCAATGGCAAAACAAAAAGAAGAATTCGTTACGCATATCGCGTCCCGAACCGAAGATTTTCCGCAGTGGTACACGGATATCATTCTGAAGTCCGACATGGTTGACTATTCCGAGGTTAAGGGCTGCATGGTCATAAAACCCTACGGTTACGCCGTGTGGGAACTTATGCAGCATGAACTTGATACGCGCTTTAAGGCGACAGGGCATAAAAACGCGTATTTCCCGCTGTTCATCCCCGAACACCTGCTCCAAAAAGAGAAGGACCATGTTGAAGGCTTTGCGCCCGAGGTTGCATGGGTTACACAGGGCGGTGAAGAAAAGCTTGCGGAGCGTCTCTGCGTTCGCCCCACGAGTGAGACTATCATATGCTCAATGTATTCAAAATGGATCCAGTCCTACCGTGATTTGCCTCTGCTCTATAACCAGTGGGCAAACGTTGTAAGATGGGAAAAGAACACCCGCCCTTTCCTGCGCACGAGCGAATTCCTCTGGCAGGAGGGCCACACCGCGCACGCAACCGCCGAGGAAGCACAGGAAGAAACCGAGCGTATGCTTGAAGTTTACCGTGACTTTATGGAGAACGTGCTTGCAATTCCCGTTATCTGCGGCAGAAAGAGCGAAAAAGAGAAATTTGCGGGAGCGGAAGCAACCTATACCCTTGAGGCGATGATGCAGGACGGAAAAGCTTTGCAGATGGGAACGAGTCATAATCTCGGCGACCATTTTGCAAAGGCATATGACATCACTTATCTCAGCCGCGAGGGCAGGCATGAATACTGCTTCACAACGAGCTGGGGCGTCAGCACCCGCATGATCGGCGGCCTTATCATGACTCACGGCGACGACCGCGGGCTTATGTTCCCGCCGCGCATTGCGCCCGTGCAGCTCATCATACTGCCCATTGCACAGCATAAGCCCGGCGTTCTCGACAAGGCATATGAGCTGAAGAAAATGCTTTCCGATGCAGGTATTCGCGTTGAACTCGACGACAGCGACCAGAGCGCGGGTTGGAAGTTCAACCAGTGGGAGATGAAGGGCGTACCCGTTCGTCTTGAAATCGGTCCGAAGGATATCGAAAACAATCAGGTTGTTCTTGTTCGCCGCGATACGCACGAAAAACTCTTCGTTTCCATCGACGGCCTTGCAGACACGCTCAAACAGCTGTTTGATACCGTGCAGAACGATATGTATAACCGCGCAAAAGAAAATCGTGTTATGCATACTGTCGTTGCAAAGAATATGGATGAGCTTAATGCGGGTGTTCAAAACGGATTTGTAAAGGCAATGTGGTGCGGTGACCGTGCATGTGAGGATAAGATTAAGGAAATGACGGGCGCAACCACCCGCTGCATGCCCTTTGATGCCGACGATATCGGCAGCGATACCTGTGTTTGCTGCGGCAAAAAAGCAAAGGCAATGACGTATTTTGCAAAGAGCTATTAAGAGCTGCCAATCTGAAAAAAAGTGAAGTCGAGACGTTTTTTTCAAAAACCGAAATCGACCGAGCAGATTAATTAAGCCCCCGGCAATTTGATATGCTCCCCTTATGAGAGACAGTGAAAAAGAAAAACACTGTCATCATAGGG
>OGYC01000727.1_pt1 | contig 32964 bp, 36 predicted proteins | sample 1576461 | NCBI WGS metagenome assembly OGYC01 (sample SAMEA3541569, study PRJEB24748) | human gut metagenome | biome: human gut; feature: human-associated habitat; material: faeces | place: China | collected 2012 | reverse complement strand
ATAAATAATTTAATAATAAATTAGTTTTGTAGTTAAAATTAAAAAAATATTCTAAAATATATTAAAATTATTCAAAAGTGCTTGAAATTATTGATAAAATATGGTAAAATTTATGATGCTTAAATCGTTTTAAAAACTTTATTGTTAGGAGGATACCAATATGTTAAAGCATATTGTTTTTTGGAAAATCAAAGACAATGAAGATAAAGAAAAGAATATGGAACAAATGGTCAAAATGCTCTATTCTTTGGATGGGAGAATTAAAGGTCTTGAGTCTGTTGAGCTTGGCTATAATTTAGATTTTTCTTCTGAATATGATGTTGTTCTATGTGCTGTTCTGAAATCTCCAGGAGCTTTGAAATTCTATCAGAATCACCCAGACCATGTTAAATGCAAAAAATTTATTTCAACTATTGCAGAAAAGAGAGTGGCTTTCGATTTCGTACCTGAAGACCCTGATTTCCTTGATATATCACCAGATATACTTGATTTCGATGAAAAGAAAGAGTCTAAAATAAGTTCACCTGAGCCAATAGTACTTGTTACAAATATCGAAAAACCTAAGCTTGGTGAGCCACCTATTGAAAAAGTAAAATCTTCTGCTGGAAAAATTGAAGATGCAAAGCCAGCAGAAGCTTTTGCTGAAAAGGCAGAGCAGAGCAAAACATCAGAAAAATCAAAAGCTGCTGATAAGAAATTACAGATAGATGTTTCTGATATTCAAACCGCTTCGGACGAATATCAGAGCCTTGTAAGACCAGTTATTCCTGGTATAAATGCTCCAATTGATTTTGTTCCAACAGAAGAACCCGAACCAGATTATAATATTATTCCTGATTTTATACAGAAGTCTATTAAAGAGGCTCAGGAAGATTATGATGTATTAGAAGCTATTGTTGATGAAGAAGACCCATATGGTTTTGAAGTTGCAAGTGAGCCTGAAAAGCCAGTCGAGGTTGAGAAGCCAGTCGAGGTTGAGAAGCCGGTCGAGGTTGAAAAGCCAGTCAAGGTTGAGAAGCCAGTCGAGGTTGAAAAGGCAGTCGAAGTTGAGAAGCCAATCAAGGTCGAAAAGCCAGTTGAAACTGCACCTACGCCTGTTGCACCAAAGTCTAAAGTAAACGAATCTGATATTCCTCCTATACCTGTAAAACATGGAAAATCACGCCTTTTTGAAAATAAAAACGAAGAAGAAACTCCGCAAGAAGTCGATATGAGCAATAAATGGCGTTGCCCATCATGTGGCCGTTTAAATGCTAACTATGTTGGTACTTGTGGTTGCGGTACATCTAAGCCGTTAAATGATTTTATTTCAGATGATAATACTGAACAAAATCAAGTACAAGAAGAAACACCTTCAAATGCTTGGAGATGTCCTGAATGTGGTGCTTTACACGCTAATTTCATAACTGATTGCAAATGTGGATATATTAAACCAGATGGATTTACAGTAAATCCAATTACAGGCGGTTTAAGTTCTGATGATTCAAATAGTCTTCCTCCATTTGCTCCAATGAAAGCTTCAGATATTGCATCAACTCCTCAAAAAGAAATTGGTACAGATATGCCAAAACCTATACCTATGGAAGTTTCTTCTATGAATAAGGAAGAGGCTAGTGGTTTGAGGTTTGGCGAACATAAGTTAGGCTTTGGTAAACCTGCTTCAAGAGCATCTAAAAATTCAGAACTAACACCACCTCAAGCACCGGTTAAGGATCCAACGCCACCTTCAGCACCAGTTAAGGCTCCAACGCCACCTCCAGCACCAGTTAAGACACCAACACCACCTCCAGCACCAGTTAAGGCACCAACGCCACCTCCGGCACCAGTTAAGGCTCCAGCACCACCTCCGGCAAAACCAGAAAAGAAGTCATTCTTCGGACGCAAGAAGAAAGAGAAAGAAAAGGAAAAAAAGCAAGAATTTGATATGACTAAGTTTTGGAAATGCCCAAAATGTGGAAAATATAACCATAATTATGTTGGTACTTGTGGTTGTGGCGAAGCAAAGCCATTTGATTTTGATTTCGGGGAAATCAAGGAAGATGATAAATCCTTTATTCCTAAGTCAAATGCTTGGAAATGCCCACAGTGCGGAAAGCTTAACAATAATTTTGTTTCAGTTTGCCACTGTGGATATAGCAATCCTGATATAGCTGAATAATAAAATGTACTTATAAATTAAGACAGCATAAATCGTTTTTTGGACGAGTTATGCTGTCTTTTTAATCTTTTCTTTTTTTGACTTTTGCAAGAGGATTGCTTTCAGCCGCTTTTTCCATTTGAGTACTTGAAAGATGTGTGTAAATTTCGGTAGTGCTAAGACTTTCATGACCAAGAATATCTTTGAGTATTCTTATATCAACATTTCCGTGCTGATACATCAGCGTAGCAGCAGTATGCCTTAATTTGTGAACAGAATATCCAGTAGAGCCATTTGGAGATGTGAGACCGATTTCGGAAAGATATTTTTTGACAAGCCATTGAACAGTTTTAGGACTTATTCTGTTTCCATTTCTGCTGATGAAAAGAGCATTTTTATCTTTAGATGATTTGATACTTCCGTTAGGTCGAAGGGGAAGATAGTCCTTAATTGCAGATATGCAGGCTTCATTAAGATATACGATTCTTTCCTTGCTGCCCTTGCCAAAAAGCCTTAAGGTTTTTTCTTCATAGTTTATGTCAGTAAGATTTATTCCAACAAGTTCTGAAAGACGCATACCACAATTCAAGAATAGTGTCAGTATGCAATAATCACGCTCTTTGTACTTTCCATCGATGGTATTAAGTAGTTCTATACTTTGCTCTAAAGAGAGAAACTTAGGCAATTTTTTTGATAGCTTTGGTGTATCAAGTCCCTTTGAGGGGTCGTAGTCAATTAAATTAAGCTTTTGATATAAAAAGTTAAAAAAAACTCTTATTGCACAAGATTTTCTTGCACGAGCTGCTGCTCCATTATTTCGTGTACTTATACAATAGTTCATAAAATAGCTTATATCATTAAAGCTGATTGTCTTTATAAAATCAAGGTCTATGTCATCTATTGCGATTTTTTCTTCTTCGATATTTTCATCAACAATTCCCTTATGTTTTTTCATATATCTGAAAAATGTACGCAAACTAATAAAGTATTCATTAACTGTATTTTCTGAGCGACCTTTTACATTTTGCATATAGCTGAGAAATTGCTGTAAAAGTTCAAAGGATTCGTCAAGATATTGTTTTTTCATAAGTTCACCCCATAAAAGCTATTATTTTAATTATAACATAATGATTTTATAAATTCAAAGTTTCGACAGTTCGATGTCAAAAAAATATTGAAAAGTTTGTGCTAAATTGCATATTTTTTTATTAACAAATTCTTGAAAAATATATAAATATTGGATATAATAAGTTTATACGATTTTTTAAGCTATTATATATTTGATTACGAGGAGATTTAATGAAACGATTTAAAATTATTTTAGTAGCATTAGTTGCAGCAACTATGATTCAGGCAGTGCCTATAACTGCAAATGCAAAAACAAACAATGATACTTCAAAATCAATAGTTACACAAAATACTGTATCAGATAAAACTATAAAAATTATTGATATTCAAATCGAAGCCAAAAACGGTTCAGATATTACAGCTAAAGTTCAGCAGGCGCTTGATGTTGCAAGAGATTTTGCAATGGATAGTGTTCCGTATAGAATTATTATCCCTAAGGGTACTTATACTATCTCCTCTGCACTTGAAATTTATAGTAATACACAAATCTGTGCTGAGGGCGCTCATATAATCAAGCAAAGCTTTTCGGGTGGTATGCTGAGAACAGCCTTTCCAAAAGGTGACAATAAGTTATATGGATATTCAGGATATAAGAATATTAAAATTGTTGGTGGAATATGGGACGGAAATGCAGAAAGCCAAAAATATGGCGAAGGAAAATGCAAGGTATTTTCAAGCTTTAGGTTTGCACACGCTACAAATATAACTCTCGAAAATCTTTCCATAACTAATAATGTTGGTTCACATCATCTTGAACTTGGTGGTATTGATGGTGCTACAATCACAGGTTGTACCTTTGAAGGTTATAAAGATGGTGGTATTTCCGGTGGAAAAGAGGCTATTCAGCTTGATGTTATGTATAGCCCGGAAGTTTTCGTAGGTTATCCGGCTTTTGATGATACACCTTGCATAAATGTAAAAATATCGAATAATACTTTTAAAAATGTAAATAGAGGTGTTGGAAATCATACAGCTGTAAATGGAGTGTATTTTGAAAATGTAGAAGTGACAAATAATATCTTTGAAAATATTACTCAGCAGTCAATTCTTGCATTAAATTGGAAAGATTGCAATATTTCAAATAATATTATGAGGAATGTGGGTTCTGGTGTTGATTTTAAATATATGGAGCCAACTCTATATAATAATCCAAAGGTTGGCGGTACAAATATAGATTCACAGTCAAAATCTACTATTTCAAATAATATAATCTCAATAAGCTCAAGTGCAAATGAAAATCTTCCATATATTTTTGGTATTCGTGCTTGGGGTACAACTATTAATGAAGCTAATAATTCAAACTCAATTTTAGAAGGAAATTATTTTGTTGAGGGTGTGGATATTTTAAATAATACTATTACAGCACTTGGTAGAATAGACGCTGGAATTTCTGGAAAGCTTATGAACGATAGCAAAATCTATAACAATATAGTAGATTTTTCAAATTCTAAAGGCAATGAAAACAGCAGAGGCATTTATCTAAGGCAAAGCAATAATAATACAATAGAAAATAATACTTGCCATCAGATTAATGGTACTGGTGGAAATGGTATACATCTTTCAGCAAGTGATAAAAATATTATAAAAACTAATACTATTACTGATTGTACAGGCAATGGCATCTCACTTAATACCTATTCAAATGAAAATCAGATTATAGGTGGCAACGTTCTTGGAAATTCTGTGAATGGAATTTCATTGAATTCAAGCAGTGCAAATACTGTAAAGAATATAAGTGACATTAAGGGCAACGGAAATTACGGAATTATAATAAGCAATTCCTCAAGTAGCAATAAAGTTATAGGAGTAAAAGTAGACTCGAATAAAAAGAGTGGAATAGCTGTGAGCGGTTCAAGCTCAAGTAATACACTTACAAATAATGTTTCTAAAAACAATGGCGGAAACGGTGTTTTGATTTATAACTCTGCTAATAATATCGTAAGCTCATCTTCTTTCTCAGCTAATAAGAATTATGGACTTACAATTTCAGGCAATAGTAGGTCGAATAAAGCAACTTTATGTAATTCAAATAATAATAAAAAAGGACAGGCTGTTATTACAGGTAAATCAAGCAACAATAATGTTGATGTAATAAAGACAGACAATAAAGCAAAAGGAACATTGCCAAGTATTCCGCAAGGTGTTAAGCTTGGAGGTCGTACATCTACTAAAATAAAACTTCAATGGAGTAAAAGTGAAAATGCAAGCGGATATTATGTATACCGAAAAGACAATAACGGCATTTATAAAAAGATAAAGACTATTGAGGGAAATTCTATACTTTCTTTCATAGATAGCGGACTTACTCCAAATAAAAGCTATTCTTATAGAATTACTGCCTATTATAAATCAAATGGCAATGTTATAAACTCAAGCTATTCTAAAACTGTAAGCTATACTACACTTTTAAAAGCAACAGATAAGTTTACTGGAGCATCTACAAAAAATACCATAACTCTTAAATGGAATAAGGTTTCGGGTGCTACTGGATACTATGTATATAGATATGACGCAAAATCAAATAGCTATAAAACCCTTATAACATTTAATAATGAAAATAGTATTTCGGTAAGAGTTACAGGTCTTAACCCAAATACAAAATATACTTATAAAGTTATGGCATTTAAGAAAACAAATAGTGGTACTTTAAAGGGAAATATTTCAAAAGCTTTGTCTGTTACAACTAAAAAATAAGCAGAAAAAATCTATTGACAAAGCATTTTTAAAGTGCTATATTAGCATTAGAAATCAAATAGATTAAATGTAATGATAAGGAAGCGTTTTTCAAATACGGTTTCAAAAGAGAGCAGAGGTCATCGGCTGAAAGCCTTTGCAGAAACTATGATTAACGACACCGCCTTTGAACATTACTGCGAAATAAGCAGTAACGCCTGCCTGCGTTATGGACATTAACGAGATGACGGATTTTTATTATATTATCCGTTAAGCTTGGGTGGAACCACGGTGAAAATTCCCCGTCCCAGTGTATCCTTAGTGATGCTTTGGGGCGGTTTTTATTTTGTCTGTTTGGTAAATTCTATTTTAATAAGGAGCTGTTGAAAAATGATTAAGGTAACGCTTAAAGACGGAGTTGTTAAAGAGTATGAGAGCGGAACAACAGTTGCAGAGGTTGCAAAGTCACTTGGTGCAGGACTTTATAAGTCTATGTGTGCCTGTAAGATTAATGGCAATGTCTGCGATGTAAGAACTCCACTTACAGAGGATTGTGAGCTTGCTATCCTCACTTTTGATAATGTTGATGGTAAAAAGGCTTTCTGGCATACTACATCTCATATTCTTGCTCAGGCTGTTAAGAGATTATATCCTGAGGCAAAGTTTGCTATTGGCCCTGCGATTGACACAGGCTTTTATTATGATTTCGATGTAGAAAAACCATTCTCTCCTGAGGACTTAGAAAAGATTACAGCGGAGATGAAGAAAATCGTTAAGGAAGGACTTGAGCTTGAAAAGTTTGAGCTTTCTCCTGATGAGGCTGTTAAACTTCTTGAGGAAAAAGATGAGCCATATAAGGTTGAGCTTTGCAAGGAACACGCAGATAAGGGAGAGCCAATCAGCTTTTATAAGCAGGGCGAATTTATAGACCTTTGTGCAGGTCCTCACCTTATGTCTGTTGCTCCTGTAAAGGCTATTAAACTCACAGCCTGTACTGGTGCATACTGGCGTGGAAACCAAAATAATCGCCAGCTTTGCAGAGTTTATGGTGTTTCTTTCCCTAAGGCATCTATGCTTGAGGAACATCTCAAGATGCTTGAGGAGGCTAAGGAGCGTGACCACAACAAGATAGGCAGAGAGCTTGAGTACTTCACAACTGTTGACTATGTAGGTCAGGGACTTCCTGTACTTCTTCCTAAGGGTGCAAGAGTTATCCAGTTACTCCAGAGATGGGTTGAAGATGTTGAGCAATCAAAGGGCTGCTTGTTGACAAAAACACCACTTCTCGCAAAGAGAGAGCTTTATAAGATTTCAGGACACTGGGACCACTATCTTGATGGTATGTTTGTTCTTGGTGACCCATATGACGAGGAGAAAGAGTGCTTTGCACTTCGTCCTATGACTTGCCCATTCCAGTATCAAGTATTCCTCAATAAACAGCGTTCTTACAGAGAACTTCCTATGAGATTGACAGAAACATCTACACTTTTCAGAAATGAAGCAAGTGGTGAAATGCACGGACTTATCAGAGTTCGTCAGTTTACAATCTCTGAGGGACACTATATTCTCCGTCCTGACCAGCTTGAGGAAGAATTTAAGAACTGTCTCGAGCTTGCAAAATATTTCCTCGATACAGTAGGTCTTCTTGAAAATTGCACATTCAGATTCTCTCAGTGGGACCCTGAAAATAAGAATAATAAGTATGAGGGTACAAAGGAGCAGTGGGAGGAATCTCAGGCAGTTATGAAGAAGATTCTTGACCATATCGGACTCGATTACGAAATTGGTATTGATGAGGCTGCATTCTATGGTCCTAAGCTTGATATTCAGTATAAGAATGTATTCGGCAAGGAAGACACAATCGTTACTATCCAGATTGATATGCTCGAGGCAGAAAGATTTGGAATGTACTATGTTGATAAGGACGGTCAAAAGAAGATTCCTTATATTATTCATAGAACTTCACTTGGCTGTTACGAAAGAACTCTTGCTTATATGCTTGAGCGTTTTAATGGTGTACTTCCACTCTGGCTTGCACCTGAGCAGATAAGACTTCTTCCTATCAAGTCAGCTCATAACGAATATGCACAATCTATCGCAGATAAGTTGACAGCACTTGGAATGAGAGTAACTGTTGATAGTAGAGAAGAAAATATCGGCCCTAAGATTAAGAATGCAAGACTTGAGAGAATACCATATATTCTTGTTATCGGTGATAATGAGGTTGCTTCTAATACAGTTACAATTCGTTCAAGAAAAAGAGGCGAGATGCCCAATACTCCTGTTGATGAATTTATCCAAATGGTCAAAACAGAGGTTGACACTAAAGAAAAATAATTTTTGAGTTATTTCTGTTTTTATAGTTGAATATTTATCTACATTTAGCACGGCTCGGATTTCGGGCTGTGCTTTTGTATTTGTAGGAATTGAATATTATTCCTGAAAATATCTCGATTATTGAAATAAAACGGTATAAAGTAACAAAAGCTGTGTCTTTTTTGTACAATATTGCAATTTGAATTTTGTTGGTTTATACTAAAAACCTTCAACTTAATGTAGCGTGATGCACGAATCAGATAGCATAAAATGTAAAGTTTTCTGTAAGTATTGACAAATTGAATGAAATCGTGTTTAATAATATTAAAGAAATTAAGAAACTATATCTTTTGAATTATAAATAAGATATCGTTATATTACAGAATGATATTATTTGATGAAAATTGTGCTTTTTATTATTAAAATTTCATCGAATTTATCGTGGTTTAAATTCAAAATTTTATTTTTAAGAAATTTAGGCAAAGAAAATATATAATTTGTGCTATATAACATTCAAACCTAATATATTAAACTTCCGTAGTGAAACCGATTTTTCTGAAGAATGACAGGTGGTGAATTTTATGCTGAATTTTGATGGAACAGCTATATCTATGGGTTACGCTATCGGAAAGATTCTTTATTTGAATAATTCAAAAAAGAGTATTCCAAAATATACAATAACAGATATAGAAAAAGAAATGGCAAGACTTACAGAAGCAAGAAATGCAGTTTATGACCAGCTAACCATTTTAAATGAACGAGCAAAGGAAAGCATCGGTGGTAAAAATGCTTTGATTTTCCAATTTCATCAGATGCTTCTGAACGATAATTCTCTTAGAGATTATTCAAAAAATATAATAATAAATGAACATATGAATTGCGAATATGCTGTGAAAAAAACATCAGAGCATTTTTATAACATCTTTGCCAATTTAGAAGATGATTATATGAGAGAGCGTGCAGATGATATTGTCGATTTATCTAACAAGCTTTTAAATACGCTTATGTCAGAAAATGAGATAAGCAAGGTTAATATAACAGAGCCTTTTATTATTGCTGCGAGAGAACTTTACCCGAGTGATACACTTTCTTTCACAAAAGAAAATATACTTGGTATTATTACATCTGTTGGTTCTTTTACTTCTCACGCATCTATTATATCAAGAATTTTGGGCATACCGTCTATCTCTAATACAAATGCCGTTTTAGAGCGTTTAAACGGCAGATATGCCATTCTTGATGGGGAAAAGGGAAAGCTCTTTGTTGACCCAACAGAGGGTATGCTTTCTCAGTATAGGTCTAAGAAGAAACGATATGAACAATATCATCAAATGCTCAATAGCCAGAAAAATCTTCCTACTGAAACAATAGACGGAAAGAAAATAGGACTTTTTGCAACAATCGGTTCAATAGACGGTGCTCAGGTTGCAATAGATAATGATGCAGAGGGAATAGGCTTTTTGAAAAGTGATTTTCTCTTTGCCGGAAGAGCGTCTTTGCCAAGTGAAGATGAGCAGTTTATGGCATACAGAGCAATCTCTAAAACGATGGGAACAAAGGTTACTAACATATGCATGCTTGATATGCTTCCAGAGCAAGAGTGTAGCTACTTTAATATATCAAAGGAAAGTAATCCTGCTATGGGTATGCGTGGAATAAGACTTCTTCTTGAAAATCCAAGTGTGCTTAAAAAACAGTTAAGAGCTATATATAGAGCTTCAGCATTTGGTAAGGTTTCTATATGTATTCCTATGGTATCATCTGCAAATGAAGTGCGTTCCTTTAAAAAGACGGCTAAAGAGGTTCGTGATGAATTAAAGAGAGAGGGCATAAATTATGACCCATCAACGCAGATAGGAATAATAGTAGAAACACCTGCGGCGGCAGTTATAAGCGATATTCTTGCCGAAATGGTAGATTTTATAAACATAGGTACTAATGATTTAACTCAATATACCTTGGCTGTTGACAGAAATAATGAGGACCTCATAAATTTCTACATAACAGCACATAAAGCGGTTTTAAGACTTATTAAGATGACCATACAAAATGCTCACAAGGCAGAAATTCCTGTTGGAATATGTGGTGACCTTGCTGCTGATAAGCGACTTACAGAAAAGTTCTTGAGATATGGTGCAGATAGTTTTTCGATTATTCCAAGCAAAATACTTGAGATGCGTTCTGAAATAAGAAAAGTAGACCTTAATGAAAAGAAATCAAAATAAAGGTGATTAGATGGATTCAAAAGAGCGAGCATTGCTTGCTATTGAAGCTCTAAAAAAAGAATATCCTGATGCAATATGTTCACTTGTTTATACTGAACCTTTACAGCTTCTTATAGCTACAAGGCTTGCTGCACAATGTACAGATGCACGAGTAAATATGGTTACTCCAGCATTATTTGAACGCTTTAAAACAGCAGAGGATTTCGCAGAGGCTGATATATCAGAAGTGGAAAAGTATATTCATTCTTGCGGACTTTATAAGACTAAGGCGAGAGATATAGTTGCTATGTGTCAGATGCTTGTTTCGGATTTTGGTGGGGTAGTGCCTGATACAATCGAAAAGCTGATAAAGCTCCATGGCGTAGGTAGAAAGACGGCAAACTTAGTTGTTGGGGATATTTTTGGAAAGCCTGCTGTGGTTGTTGATACTCATTGCATAAGGATAACCTCAAGACTTGGTTTTCATTCTATTAAAGATGCAACTAAGATAGAAAAGATATTGAGAGATGTTCTTCCGCCAGAAGAAAGCAATGATTTTTGTCATAGGCTTGTACTTCATGGCAGAGCAGTCTGTGACGCACGAAAACCAAAATGCGATGAATGTTGTATGAACGGCTTTTGCGAATATTACAGCCAAAATAAGACGATTTAAAATATATAAATAAGCATTTGCAAAAGGATTATGTTTTTTCTTGCTCCTCTTGAAAAGCCAAAAAACATATGATATAATATGACCAAAAGAACCAAAATAGTCATATTTCAAGGAGGTTCAACCTTGGCTTTTACCGAATACGAAACAGAACAGCTCCGCAAGGCACTGCTGAAGGAAACAAGACACTGTGCGGTCACGCTGGGAATGAAGAAAACCTCTGTTGACCAGTTGACGAAGGCTGTAGGTATAGCAAAAGGCTCATTCTATAAATTTTATGAATCAAAGGAAATGCTGTTCTTCGCAGTTTTGGAGGGCATCCATTCCGAGCTTTACGGAGTGGCTGACCAAGCATTGAGCGAAACTGCCAGTCTGCCGACCTCAGAACGTGCGGCAAAGGCAATCCTTGCCGTATGCAAACGGCTGTCCGATACTGGCGACATGATTTTCATAGAAAACGATGCTAAGCTGCTTTTGCAGAGATTGCCAGAGGAAGTGAAAAAAGTGCATTATCACGATGACGAGACGCATATTCGCCAGCTTCTGGAGAAATATGACCTTGTGCCAAAGTGCGGTACTTCCTTGGCTGTCGCTACTGTATTTGGATTAATTCTCACAGTTTCGCACAAGGAGCAAATAGGAGAACTGTACCCTCAAGTGCTGGAAACGCTGGTAAACGGCACTTGTAGGGAATTATTTTAATAGACCAAAATGCCACAGAGATGTGGCATTTCAAAGACACACGAGTTAGCTAAATCTAACCCTATGTTTTGTATGTATTTGTTAGACAAATCTAACAAAAAAGGAATGATAGCGATGCTATAACACGAAAATTTCTGGAACAGAAATGTCAGTTTATACAACCGTTTCATGCGAAAGGATTGGGAGGCATAAGGCTCTATAATAAAAGTTGGGGGTAGAAAAAGAGCCTACAGATAAAAAGTAGAGAATATTTTACATATGTTTTCCAACAAACATATCAATTCTACAATAAAACAAGCGACAGTTTAATTTTCTGCCACTTGCAATTACACTTTATTCTATTTTTTCAGATTACGCAAACTATTGACATTGAGCTAAAATTTTTAAATAGAGCATATAAACAAAACCGCATTAACACTGATACCTCAGCATTAATGCGGTTTTGTTTTGGCAAATCACTCTAATTTGGATACAAGCTGCACCTCACAGCCTTACAAAAGCCTTTGAAACAAGGCGTTTTTCGGCTTCTTGCACACGATTATTATTCCTGCTCGACTTGATGGCTTGCGCCATTCAGTTGGACTTTTTTGTTTTTGCAAAGGTGGGAGATTATTTCCCTTGCGATAACGATACCATAAAACCTGAATATCTTGTCTGGGACGCAAATTTTAAACAGATTGAGCTTCTCATAAATCAGCTTTATACAATTTCGGAAATGGGTTCTGCCGTATTTGGAGATTTGACAAATAAAACAGGTGATGTTCCAAGCGGCTCTGCCCTGCGTCGTCTTATGATGTCACCACTCGCCAAAGCACGCCGACTTGCAAATCGTTTCGACTTGATTTTGAAGAAAATTATATCTGCAAGTGCTGAAATTATGGGAACAGAAATTGTACCAGAAGAAATCACTATCACATGGCATGACGGCTTACCTGCCGAGCCAGCAGAGGACGCTGAAATTATGTCAGTTAGTACAGGTGGAAAAGCTACATTATCGCAATATACAGCAATACAAAGGCTTGATGATATGTCGGCTGCTGATACAGATGCGGAGCTTGCAATGATACGCTCTGATGATATCGACTCAAGCGTAGGTTTGGAAGAACCAACCCTTGAACCGATTGAGGGTATCTGATGAGTACGCAGAAAAAACTGATTGAAACATATCAGAAAGCACAGAAAAAGCTTGTTGAAATAATCCAGCGAAAACAAGCTTATGGTTCGGCAGCAGCTTATGAAAGGTCACTTTTAAGGCAAGTTCAAAAGGAGCTTAAAAAGCTGAAAAAATCATCAAAAGCACTTGTTGAACAGCTCATCAAAGAAAACTACAAAACAGGCTTGCAAAGCTTAATTGATGACTTACTACAAGACAATACTGCACCGAGATTGTTTAATATGTTCAGCGGACTTAACGCAAGTCAGATAGAACTTATTACTCAAAACGCTAATATCGACTTGAACAAGTCGATTAACATTGTTGGTCGAAGAATGCAGGACGCAGTCAGAGAAGCTGGTATTGAAGCGACCGCAGAGAAGCTCACAACAGGTCAGACAGTCAGGGAAATGCAGAAGAATCTGGAAAAGAAGCTTGAACAGCAAAATCTGACTGCAGTCGAATATGCCAACGGCACAAAAATGCCGATTGAAAAATATGCTGAAACTGTTGCACGCTCAACTACTGCAGAAACTCAAAATAAAGCTAAAGTTATACAAGGACAAGACTGGGGCTACGACCTTGTGAGGTTTACAGAACATAGCCCTACCTGTGAAGTCTGCTCGATGTATCAGGGCAGAGTTTATGCCCTCACGAAAGAAGCTGCCAATGGCAAATACAAAGGCTCTAAAGGTCAAGCATTGCATTTTCCCTATCTCTATGATACAGCCCTACCGCACGGTTACAGCACGATACACCCGAACTGCCGACACCGTCTGTCTGTACTTCCCGCAAGAGCTTATACTGCTGCTGAAATGGAGGATTTCTCTCGAAAAAGTATGCAGCCCTTTGAAGATATGCGGTCAGACCAAGAGCGTAAAGCGTATGCCAAGGAACAAGCAGTGAAGCGTAAACGGAACGAGAGCCGTAAACAGTATGAGAAAATCAAGACTGTACTTCCAAATGATGCACCAAAAACATTTGCTGCTTTTGTTAAGATGAAGGCTGCAAAATCAGAGCGTTACAAAGAGCTTTTGAAAGATTATCGTACTGTAATTGGTATTGCAAAGGAGCAGGAAAGTGGTATAATAAATGATAGTAACAGTAATTATTATACAATTACCGATAAAGCTATAAATTCTGTTCCACTTGTAAAAGTTGATGGTTTTACAGATGAACAAAATTATTTACTTCAAGAAGCACATAAACAGTTGTTGCGAAAAGCTAAGACAGAGAAGCTTGGTGTAGAAATGTCAGCTGTATATGATATGAATATGAAGCAAATTGGTAAAACAAGAACAGAGCACAATGTAGGTCGTGTCGGAATTGATAATCCGAGCGAACCTTATATTGGAATACATAATCATGGTAGTGATGAGACCTTTAGTATATCCGATATTGAAGGTTTTATAAGAAGAAACAATATGAGAATGCTTACAGTTGTTGGAAATAAAGGCTCTCTTTATATTATCCAAAAAAGCGATAATTATGATGAAATTGGATTTTCAAGCTATTTGGTTAAGCAAAAACAAAAAAATATTTTTGAAGAATATTCTTTTGCTCAAATTATTAGCAATCAATCTATTATTAGTAATTTTTCGCAAGATAAAGTAGAACTTCTAAAAACTGTTATTAAACAGTTCTCTGCAGATACTTTAGAGGAGGCTAAGAATTATGGAATCAAATATTTCCAAATACAATCTGACTCAAGAGGAAATTGAGATGTATAGAAAATGTCTTGAAAAAGCAAAACCATATACACCAGAAGAGTTATATGAACTTGAACTGGATGGGGATTATGATTCCGATAGAATGGATGCAACTATGGCAAATAAAATTCTTAATGGTGTAGAATACTAAAAGCACAAAATTTATTAATCTTAGGAAGCACTCTTGCAATAAAAGCAAGGTGCTTTTATTTATACTCAAATTTAAGAAAGGAAACAATAATATGAATTTTGGAAAAGCATTAGAGGAATTGAAAAATGGAAAGAAAGTCGCTCGTAAGGGCTGTAACGGCAAGGGAATGTATATATTTAAGCACGAGGGCTTTGACACAAATGAGGCATCAAACATTACTGGTGACAAGCACAACTATGTACCGCCGTTCATATGTATGAAAACGGCAGCGAAAATGTGGCTTTTTGGCTGGCTCGCAAGTCAGAGTGATATGCTTGCGGAAGATTGGAAAATCATAAGATAAAAAATTCCCTATAATCGCCGTAAATCGCATTTAATTATTAGATGTAAAATTATAAGTCCGACAATTTCTAAACGCTCTTAAACGGCTTATAAACGAATTTAAACGCATATATAACACAGGCAATAAGCGTACCTGCACTTTTATGGTGCAGGACGCTTTTTTATATTGCAAAATTTTTAATGAAAGGAACTTTTACTATGAGTGAAACAAACACAAATGCTTCAACAGAAACCGAAGCAAAAGCAGAACCACAGACGGCAGAACCACCAAAGCAGACACAGGTTGACCAAAATGCAGAAAAACTCAGTACCTATGAAACAGCACTGAGAAAAATTTTTAAACTTGCTGACGGTGAGGAGCTTGGTGACATTGACGGCAAGCTGACAGAGTTTGAAGCGGAACACGAAAAACTTATTTCAGCGACAAAGGATAAGCTTATTACAGCAAGTCTTAACGCTCTTGATGGCTACAACACAAAACTACTCGCAAGGCTTATAGACAAAAGCAAGATTACTGTTGATGATAACGGCAATATTACAGGACTTGAAGAAGCAGTAAAAGCTGTTTCAGACGAATTTCCTGCCGTAATTGTTAAAAAGGAATCTGCAAAGAAACCTTTTGTGCCGATTAATCCGGCACAGCAAGCATCAACATCACAAACAATGAATGACCTCATCAGAAGTCACAGATAAAAAAGGAGATTTTTATTATGGGAAACATTATTACAAGAACAGATGCAGAAGCTCTTATTCCGGTTGAATCAAGCAAAGAAATTATTCAGGCAGTACAGCACGAAAGTGCAGTTCTACAGCTTATGAAAAAGCTGCCTAATATGAGTTCAAAGCAGACTAAAATGCCGATTATGTCAGCACTTCCTGTCGCTGGATTTGTTAATGGCGATAATGGTCTAAAGCCTGTATCAAGTGCATCATGGGAAAACAAGTACATTACCGCAGAGGAAATTGCTGTAATTATTCCTATTCCTGAAGCAGTACTTGATGATGCTGAATATGACATTTGGGCAGAGCTTAAACCTTCGATTATTTCAGCATTTGGAAAGGTCATTGATGGTGCTGTGTTATTCTCGACCGAAAAGCCAACAAGCTGGCCAGACGGTATCGCAACATCAGCAATCACAAAGAAAAAGACGGTTACATATGGTACAGGCATTGACACAGCCGAGGATATTTCCGAGCTTATGGGACTTGTCGAGGCTGACGGTTTTGATGTTACAGGCTTTGCGGCAGAAATTGCTCTGAAATCATCTTTCAGAGGTTTGCGTGACAAAAACGGCGGTCTTATCTTTGCTCCAAGCTTGCAGGCGGGTACACCATCAACTCTATACGGTCAGGCAATCAACTATGTAAAAAATGGATCCTGGGATAGCAGCAAGGTTAAGCTTATTGCTGGTGACTGGTCACAGGCAGTTTATGCAATGCGTCAGGATATGACATATAAAGTGCTTGACCAGGCTGTCATCAGTGACGCAAGCGGTAAAATTATATATAACCTTGCACAACAGGATATGGTTGCTCTTAGATGTGTAATGCGTCTTGGCTGGCAGCTGCCTAATCCAATTACTCAACTCAATGGTACTGATACACGCTATCCGTTTGCAGCTCTTGTACCTGCTGGTACTGAACATTCAGGTGGTTGATTATGTTTAAAAAAGGCATTAACAGTTATTTAAATCTTGATGAAGCAAATGAGCTTATTGATGGTGTTGATACAACAGGAAAATGGCGTGAGCTTACAGACGGTGAGCGAAAGCAATATCTCGTACTTGCAACAATACATATTGACAGCCTTATGCTTACATCTCGAAAACATAAGGCTGAACAGCCATTACAGTTTCCAAGAGGAAAAAGTTCGGAAGTACCAAGAGCAGTACTTATGGCACAAGCTCTCGAAGCACTTACATTATCTGATACACAAGCAATGCAAAGAATTTCTTTGCGTGAACAAGGTGTAACTTCAATTAAGCTTGGCAATACAAGTGAAAGCTATTCAGATGATTCAAATTCATCTTCTAAGCAAAATAATGAACTTAAAAGTAAGGTCGCAATGTCGCTTATGCGACCGTATATTCTCGGTTCGGCGGTGATGTTATGAGCTTGTTTACTCCATACTTTAAGGATAGCATTTCTGTACAGAATTATATTGGTGTCAATGATTTTGGAGATAGTCAATACAGTTCTGCAAAAGATGTGCTTTGCCGAGTAGAATACAAAACGCAGGAAACTCTTGATTCTAAAGGCAATAAAGTGATAAGCACAGCAACTATTTATGCGAGATTTTTAATCTATCGCCCTCTGTCATAGCTGGAACAGCAAACGATGAATCTTATACCACTGCGATTAAAACGGCTGTAATGCCTGTTATAAGGGCTTTTGAAACAGCTTTAAACCAGGGCTTGCTTTTAGAAAGTGAAAGGCACAGACACTATTTTGCTTTTGATACAACAGAACTTCTCAAGGGAGATATACTTAAACACTATCAGGCATATCAAATAGGTTTAGCAAATAATTTCTTACAGGCTGATGAGGTTCGATATAAAGAAGACCTAAAACCACTTGGCTTTAATTTCATACGCTTGGGTTTGCAAGATGTTCTTCTCGACCCGAAAACGAATACAATCTATACTCCGAACACAAATCAAACAACAATGTTTGGGCAGAATGTAAATCAACAGGTTGCTGATAGTATGATTGAAGAAACAGAGCAACGCTGGGACGGTCAACGTCGAGAAAGCAATGGACAGTTCGGTAAAGGAAAAAGGCCACGCTCAGCACAGTCAAAAAGGAAGAAAAACGGTTCAGATAAATCCTCTGAAAGACTTGAAAAGTCGGATAAGAGTGATATGATAAGAGTGATATAATAAAAGAAAAACAAAAATCTTCAAATGTACCGAATGTGTCGGCTAAAGGAAGAAATGAATTTACAGTCAAGGGATTTAAAAATAAACAGGCTCTAAATAACCATTGGACAAATGGTCGTACTCACAGAGATGAGTATATTCAAGACGGTATTACAACGGCAGAACAATATCAAGCAAGAGCCTTGCAACTAATACAAAGCTCTGCCGACGGTAAAAAAATATTTGGTTATAAAAATTCATTAGGTCAGATAATAAGATATGATGTTGATAAAAATGATTTTGTAAAAGGAAACCCTAAAAAAGGAATTTTTACAATGTTTAAGCCCGAAAAAGGAAAAAAGTATTTTGATGAAAAACTGAAAGAAGAAGGAATACAAGATGATTAACTTAACTGAACCATATCCTTGCCCTGTATGTGGACAACACATTTTTGAAGAACCAGATACTTACGATATGTGTCCCGTTTGTGGTTGGTTTGATGACGGATTGCAAAGAATAAGACCTGATATGTCTGGCTGTAACTATTTAAGTCTTAACGAATATCGTGAAAAGTGGCTGAAAGGAGAAATTTCTCGGCCTATACTTGATTATGATTAAAGAAACCGCTCCTTGTGAGCGGGTTTTCTATGCCCGAAAACGAATACAATCTATACTCAGAACACAAATCAAACAACAATGTTTGGGCAGAATGTAAATCAGCAGATAGCTGACAATATGAATGAAGAAACAGAGCAACGCTGGGACGGTCAGCCTCGTGATAGTGACGGCAGGTTTGATAAAGGTAAAAAGCGTAGAACCTTTCACACAAAAATAACGAGGAAAAGCAAAGAAAAGTCCTCTAAAGCCCTTGAAAAAGCTAATAAGAGTGATATAATAAAGTCAAAGGATATACTTATTGGCAGAAGTGTTGGAGCTGCAGGTAAAAATTATCCTGTGAGACTTCCTAATGGAAATCATACAAGGCTTGCAGAAGGTACAAAAATAACTAAGGTTAAAGTGTTTGCAGGTAAAGGTACTGATACACCAATAAGGAATAGCTTTTATTTTGAATCTACATACAAAATAAAAGCTAACGAGTGGCAAAAAGTCAGAGGCGAAGGAACGGTAGTCTTTGAAGGGAAAAACCGAACTGCTGAACTTCATTGGTACGAAGCAGATGAAGAGAGAGTTGAAATGAAAGTAAAGAGGTGGTTAGATGAAAGTTAAATACATTGGTGAAACATCACCTCTAGCCCTAACTAATGGGTGTGTGTATGATGTGATATCCGTTGAAAGCGGATGGTACAGAATAGTTGACAATACTGAAGAAGATTATCTTTATCCGCCTGATGAATTTGAAATCGTAGAAAAATAATCAACCGCTCCCCCGTGGGCGGTTTTTCTATGCCCGAAAACAAACACAATCTATACTCCGAACACAAATCAAACAACAATGTTTGGTCAGAATGTAAATCAGCAGATAGCTGACAGTATGAATGAAGAAACAGAGCAACGCTGGGACGGTCAGCCTCGTGATAGTGACGGCAGGTTTGATAAAGGGAAAAGACGAAGATTAGTTCGTTCAGGAGCAAAGCGAAAAAACTCTGAAAAATCCTCTGAAAGACTTGAAAAATTGGATAAGAATGATATAATAAAAGAAAAAAGTTATAAACCTATCACAAAGATAACAGATAGTGCAATTACACGTGTTCCAAAAGTTAATATTCGTGGATATACAGAAGAGCAATGTTCAGAAATTCAAAGGCAACATAAAGAACTATTGCGATATTCAAAAAATAACAACAATAATAAAGAAGTTGCTTTTGTTTTTGATAGTTCTATAAGTAAACGAAAAGAGTTTGTTGGCTCTGATGATATGCTTGATTTTGGTAGTTCATTGCACGGCAAAGATTTGCTTGTTATGCACAATCATCCAAGGAATAGCAGCTATTCTTTAAATGATATTATCGAATTTGTTGGAAATGATAGTATAAAGACACTAACTATCGTAAAAAACAACGGCAACATTGAAACATTAACAAAATTGAAAAAATATGACAGACTATCTTTTTTGAGAGAGTTACAAAGACTTGAAAAAAACAGTATAAAAACAGGTTCTGACAATGAATACAGAAAGATTATAAATAAATTTTTAAGTAAATATCAAGAAGGAGGATTATTAGAATGGAGAAAATAAATAAATCTGTTTTAGATGGTTCTAACGAAGAAGCTTCAAAACGTCTTGATGAAATGATTAAAGAACTTGAAAAGCAAGAAAACAGAAATTAACCGCTCCTTGAGGGCGGTTTTTCTATGCTATAATTTAAGAAAGGATTTAAAAATGAAAATTAAACATAAAAAGATACTGGTATGTGGGCTATCATTAGCTGTGCTTGTCGGTATGATTTGTGGTTGTACAGAGGCAGACAGGGCGAAAAGAAATGTTCAACAAGAAGCAGATAATTTTAATGTTGAGCGTAGACTTAGTGTTATTAATATGCGTTCTGATAAACCGATATTAGAATTGACAGGTTATTTCTCATTATCTAACAATAATAATCATGAACTTGAGGTTACTATTGAAGTTGAAAATGGAAAATACAAGGTTGATTATATATACTTGAATGATTGGACAATGTATACTGTTGAAGATATTTCAGGTGCACATGTTGATAAATATCATTATGAAATAAATTTCTTACCTGAACAAATTATTCCGTATACATTTAAATCAAAAGATTAAACTGAAAGTAGGTGAAACAATGGACTTCCGAGAATTTATTGAAGAACGTTTCATAAAAAGAAACTAAGCACTTTGAGAAATCAAGGTGCTTTTTTAATGCCCTGAGTATGGCTTAAAACTGCTCTATTTTTATACCCGAAGGTAGGTGAGAATATTGCAAATCGAAATTAGAAGTAGCAATGAGGCTGTCATAAGTGGCTATGTGAATGCTGTTGAGCGTGATAGTCGCATAATGCCAAAAGGCAAGGGAGCAACTGCGGTACGAAGTTTTGTTGAGCGAGTTAGGGCGGGCACGTTCGATAAGGCTATAAAACGAGGAACACCAATAGAGCTTCGCTTTAATCACAACAAAATAATAGGCGACACCACAAAGAATCTTGAACTCTATGAAGATAATATCGGTCTTTATGCGAGGGCAATAATCAGTGATACAGAGGTTATTGAAAAGGCTCAGCGTGGGGAGTTGCGTGGGTGGTCATTCGGCTTTATCTCTGAGGGCGAATCCTGGGATAAAGAAGGCGAGCTTGACAGACGAACGCTTGAAGACATTGATTTGAAAGAAGTTTCAATTCTCGACAAAACACCAGCTTACTTTGGCACTTCCGTTGAAGTAAGGGGTGAAGAATCAAATGTTTTTGAAACAAGAGGAATTGCAGGGAACATAAAGCTTATCGGAAAAGAATCTCCGAAAGCAAATAGCTTAGAAATCTATGAAAAAGAACTTGAAATTTTGAAAGAGAGGTAATTTATTATGAAGGCACTAATCGAAAAGAAAAATGCTCTACTTGATGAGGCAGACGCTCTTATCAATAAAGCAAAGACAGAGAACAGGGCGTTTGAGGATAGCGAACTTAATCGCTATAATGAAATCAAAGCAGAGCTTGCAAGGCTCAATAAGACTATTTCAGCCGTAAAAGAAACAAGAGAAGCTGAAATTGACGAACCTGATAATAAAAAGAACATTACAGAAGAAACCGAAACAAGACTTTTTGAAGCTTATATCCGAAATCCGAAGGCTGTTGAAACTCGTGCCGATACTAATCTCACTTTCGGTGCTAATGGTGCGATTATACCAACAAGCATTGAAAATAAGATTATTGATAAGGTGAAAGAAATTTGCCCTATTTTTGAACTTGCAACAAAGTATAATGTCGGCGGTACTCTTACAATTCCGTACATTGATACAGATACAAGCGATAATAAAATGGCTTATGCAACAGAGTTTACAGAGCTTGAAAGTACATCGGCAAGCTTTAAGTCGATTTCTCTTACGGGATTCCTTGCTGCAACACTTTGCAAGATTTCTAAGTCACTTATCAATAATTCACAATTTGATATTGTGTCATATACAATTCAGCATATGGCTGTTAATATCGCACAGTGGATAGAAGGTCAGCTACTTAAATAATATCAACACAAGATGTTTGGACTGCAATCTTTGCAGCAATTACGCAAGGTATTCTCTGTGCTGGAGCAAGCGTTTATGCAAATCAAATCTATAAGCAAATAAAAAAGGGTGATTGATATGGACTTAACAGACATTGCAATGTACTGCAAAATCAAGCAGTCGGAGCGAGAGGCAGATAAGTATAAACAGCAATCTGACTTGTATGAGAGTGTGTTGACAGGTACAGTTACTGAGTTTGTTGTACCGAGCGAGTGGACAGAAATTAGACGAGGTGCATTTAACGCTTGTACTAAGCTGACAAGTGTTACTTTGTCTGATAATATAGCGACAATAGGGGTAACGGCATTTAACTTCTGCTTGAGCCTTGAAAGTATAAATATCCCTGATAGCGTAACAGAAATTAAAGACAATGCTTTTTATGGATGTACATCTCTTATTGATATGACAATATCTAACACTGTCGCAAAATTAGGAAAATCAGTATTTACCAACTGCTCAAAACTCACAAATGTTACTCTCGGTGACGGATTTAACTGCAATGGTCTTGATTTATCACCAAGTATAAAATACAGCGTAGACACGCTTGTAGCAATGCTTACGGCTCTTGCTGACCGTACAGGACAGACAGCGTATACTCTAACGCTTGCTACCACTAATCTCGCAAAGCTCATCTTGGCAAAGACACTCTTACAAGCATGGTTATTGCCTTCTGCGATAGAATCAAGTCTACTGGCTATCGTCCAATGCTCTATTGCAACCCGAATTGGCTATGCAATTATTTGCATAAAGACAAGCTGATAAATAAGTACGACATCTGGCTTGCAAACTGGGGCGTGTCTGCACCAAGCTACAATTGTGCAATCTGGCAGTACTCAGAAAATGGCAGTGTGCCAGGCATTTCGGGTTCAGTTGATATGAACTGGATTTTTAAAGACTACACATCTACCAAACCATCAACGGTAAAGCCGAGTACATCTACAAAGCCAATTACTAATGTTAAATTTGTTGATTACTCCGTCAAGGTTACAGCTCAGGCTGGACTTAATGTTCGCAAAGGGGCAGGTACAAACTTGGGAACATTCTTCGGCATTCATATATAGAGAAATCATAATGCGGTTTTAAACCAACATATTTTCAAACTTCCTTTTTATGAAATCGCAGTATTTAAGCCGTATTGTATGTGTGTCTTTAACCGCCTGCAATCTTTTCTGTCCCAAGGTAAGTCACCTTTATTATCGCGACTTACTTTGACTTTAGCTGAAGTTCTATAACCGTCTGCTTTTTGTCCAACAATACTGTCAACTCATCGGCAGACAGACCGCTGATATGTCCCAATTTGGTATAGCTCCACGAATTCGAGCCGAAAAACACCACAAGCTGATTTCTAGAATACAGAACGATATCTCCCGACTGCGTGGTCATCTGTGTAGACTTGATTTTTCGTGATATAATATACCTCTACTTGAGTACATCATTTTTCATTTGCTTATTCATTAATATTTTGTTTACTTATTCAAAAAACTCAGATTTTACTTCATATTACTTGATTTTATTAAGAATTAGTAATAAAATATTTATAGGTATGCCAAAAAAGGTATAAATAACGCTATCTCAATAAACTGATATAGCGTTCGGAGGTTTAAAAATGGCGGAAAATCTTGTTTCTAAAATTGAAAAGCAGTTACCGAGTTTTTCTAAAGGACAAAAACTCATAGCTACATACATAAGTGACCACTGCGATGAGGCGGCCTTTATGACAGCATCTAAGCTTGGAAATGCTGTTGGAGTAAGTGAATCGACAGTTGTTAGATTTGCCACAGAGCTTGGATATGATGGATATCCAAAATTGCAACACGCTATGCAGGAGATGATTCGTGAGAAGCTTACTTCTGTGCAGAGAATTGATGTTACAGCAAAGCGTATCGGCAAAAAGGATATTCTTGAATTTATCCTACAAGAAGAAATAGACAGAATAAATTCAACAATAGAAGAAACCTCAAAAGAAGATTTTTATAATGCTGTTGATGCTATATCAAAAGCAAGAAAGATATATATATTTGCAGTAAGAAGTTCCGAGGCATTGGCAAATTTCCTTGGATATTATTATTCAATGATTTTCGGAAATGTTACAGTAATTAATACATATAGCGAAACAGAAATAAGCGAAAAGCTTATGCGTATGTGCAAAGATGATGTTATGATTGGAATAAGCTTTCCGAGATATTCAAAGGCGGCTGTTTTTGCTGTTCAAACAGCAAGAAAGCGTGGTGCTAAAGCAATAGCACTCACAGATAGTCTTATAAGCCCTTTGGCGGATTCGGCTGACTATTTGCTTCTTGCAAGAAGTGGTATGGCAAGTGTAGTCGATTCTCTTGTAGCACCTCTTGGAATGATTAACGCACTTATTGTAGCTACTGTTCTGAATAGGCGTGAGGAGGCGGAAAAAACCTTTAATACGCTTGAGAAAATCTGGTCGCAATATAAAGTCTATAAAAAAAGCGGAGAGGATGACGCTCTTGACAAAAAATAAAAGTGTAATTGTTGTCGGAGGCGGAGTGGCAGGCCTTATGTCGGCAATCCATTCGGCATGGAGTGGGGCAGAGGTTATAATTTTCGAGAAAAATCCCCGACCTGCACGAAAAGTACTCATAACAGGCAAAGGCAGATGTAATGTTACGAATAATTGCAGTATTGAAACTGTTATGAATAATACACCGACAAATCCTAAATTTCTTTATAGTGCATTGAATCGCTTTTCACCAGAAGATACTATGAGCTTTTTTGAAATGCTTGGAGTAGAGCTTAAAACAGAGCGTGGAAACAGAGTTTTTCCTGTTTCGGATAAGGCTAAGGATATAGCAGATGCTTTGATAAGCTGTGCGGAAAGTGCAGGCTGTTCAATCTATGAGAAAAATATAAAGTCACTTATAATAGAAAATAACACTATAAAAGGCGTTAAGGATTCAAATGGTGTTGAATATTTTGCCGATAGCGTGATTTTAGCTTGCGGCGGTGCATCATATCCTAAGACAGGAAGTGACGGCTATGGCTATGTTCTTGCTCGTCAGGCAGGACACACTGTAACAAAGATAAAGCCCTCGCTTGTACCGCTTGAATCTATTGAAAGCTACTGTTGTGATATGATGGGACTTTCACTTAGAAATATAAAAATAGACCTTTTAGATACAAAAACAGAAAAGACGATTTATTCAGATTTTGGAGAACTTTTGTTTACCCATTTCGGACTTTCCGGACCGATTGTTCTGAGTGCCTCATCGCACATAAAAGAAATGGAGAGCGGAAGATATAAGATTATTATAGATTTAAAGCCAGCACTCTCCGAGGAACAGCTTGATGCAAGAATACTTCGTGATTTTTCCGAATTTAAGAATAAAGACTTTATAAATTCACTGGGCAAACTCTTGCCGCAGAAAATGATACCTGTAATAATTTCACTTTCTGGAATATCAGAACATAAAAAATGCAATGAGATTACAAGAGCAGAGCGACACAGACTTTTGGAATTGATTAAGGCTTTTCCGATTACGATTAAGGCTTTCAGACCGATAGCCGAGGCAATCGTCACATCAGGCGGAGTAAGTGTTAAAGAAATAAGCTCAAAAACTATGGAATCAAAATTAGTAAAAGGCTTATATTTTGCAGGAGAACTTATTGATATAGACGCATACACAGGTGGATTCAATCTCCAGTTAGCTTTTGCAACAGGAGTTGTTGCAGGGGAGTCGGCTGCTATGTAAAATAATTGAAAGAGGTGCTGAAAATGAACACCTATACAATTATAGCGGGTTTAGATTGCACAGGAAAAACAAGTCTGCGTGGAGTTCTTGAAGGGCAAGGAATGATTCTCGGACGAATAATTGATGCTGATTATATTGCAAAGGAACACAATTATAATAATATTTCCGCAGGCATACAGGCTATAAAAATTATAAATGACTGCCTTGAAAAGAATATATCCTTTACTCAAGAAACGACTCTTTCAGGTCATATGACGCTAAGTACAATAAAAAAGGCTCGTCAAAAAGGTTACTATGTCAGAATGTATTATGTGGGGTTAAGCACTGAGGACGAAAGCCTTTGCAGAATAGAAAACAGGGTTCGCAAGGGCGGTCATGATATTCCAAAAGAAGATGTTCATAGGCGTTATTCAATACGCTTTCAATCTCTTAATGCAGTTATTCCATATTGCGATGAGGTTATATTCTATGATAACGAAAATGGTTTTGTAAAGGTTGCAGAAATAAAAAACGATATTTTTAGATATACAAATGGTTATCGTCCTAAATGGCTGTCTGAATTTGAGGGCTTAATAGAAAGTCAGCTTTAATACTGGAAAGGTGGATTTTATGTTCAATGATTTTGATGAGAATGAAAATATAATTCTTAAACAGCTAATGAAAGAAAACTATACTCAAAAATATTTTGATGAATGTAATTATATTTGGAAAAATTATGTTCCTGAGATAGGTCAAGCCAATGTTTTACAGGGAGAATTACTGAGAGAGCTTGAGAAGCTTCGTTATGAAGCACAAAACAATGGCAATATGAACTGGGACAAAGATTTCGAGTATTTTTGCGATTTTATATCTGAAACGCTTTGTAAGCAAGATATATATTCCGATGACGAAAAAAGAAAAATTACATTGATACTAAAGCATTTTAAACGCTGTGGTCAGTATGCTACATATGTCTTGGACGAAATGAACGATGATGAAATAGTAAACTTAGATTTGCTTGCATACTGTGAGGATAATCTGTATGATATTATTGCTGATGATATAGGATTTTTTCAGATGAAAAGCTCCGAACCTATTCCATTTGTTAAGAATGATAATATTATGAGATAAAATTGTATTTTAAAATGATTTCAATAGCAATAGACGGACCTGCCGGTGCAGGAAAAAGTTCAATATTTTTAGATATACAAATGATTATCGTCCTAAATGGCTGTCTGAATTTGAGGGCTTAATAGAAAGTAAGCTTTAATATTAGAAAGAAATCATATCAATTTAACAAATATAGACTTGGAGAGGTGTTTTAGATGATTATCAGAAAATTTAAAAATGAAGATAGTGTAGAATTGGCAGAAGTTATTGCTAAAACACTAAGAACAACAAATTCAAAAGATTATTCAAGTGAGTACATAGAAAATGACATTAGTTTTTTAACTGCCGATAAACTAATTGAGCGTTCAAATTGGACAAATCTGTATGTAGTTTGTGAAGATGAGAAAATAGTTGGCTGTGGTGCGATTGGTTCTTATTGGGGAAAAGAAGATGAAAGCAGTTTGTTCACAATCTTTGTGTTACCTGAATATCAAGGACAAGGAATTGGACGAAAAATTATGGAAACACTTGAGCAAGATGATTATTTTTTAGAGCAAAGAGAATTGAAATACCCGCATCGATTACGGCGGTAAAATTTTACAAAAAGTTTGGCTATGATTATAAAAATGGTGTTAATGAAATTGATGATGAACAATTATATAGACTTGAAAAATTTAGATAAATTTTATAGTGTTTTTTACAGTTTTAAGACTGACAATATAAAATAATATTTTGAAAGGAAGTTTAAAAATGATTTCAATAGCAATAGACGGACCTGCCGGTGCAGGAAAAAGTTCAATCGCAAGAGCCGCTGCCGAAAGACTTAACTACATTTATGTTGATACAGGTGCTTTGTATAGAACTATTGGTCTTGCAGCTGCAAGAAGTAATACCAATATTCAAAACGAAGCAGAAGTCGAGAAACTTTTGAAAAGTCTTGATATTAACATAGTTTTCTTTAATGGTGAACAGCATGTTTTGCTTGGTGATGAAGATGTTTCAGAAAAAATTCGTACAGAACAGGCATCAATGATGGCATCTAAGGTTTCGGCAATTCCTGCAGTAAGAGCATATTTGCTTGATACACAGAGAGATTTCGCAAAGACTGATAATGTACTTATGGACGGCAGAGATATTGGCACAGTTGTTTTGCCTAATGCAAGCGTCAAGATTTTCCTTACAGCCTCACCAGAAATTCGTGCAAAACGCAGAGTTAAGCAGCTTGAAGAAAAAGGAATAAAATGTGATTATGACGAGGTTCTAAAGGACATAATAACAAGAGATTATAACGATTCTCATCGCGAGATTGCTCCTTTAAAGCCTGCAGAAAATGCCATAATTCTCGATACCTCAGATATGACTCTTGAAGAATCCATAGATGCCTTGGTTAAGCTTGTAGAGGAGAGAGTCTGATGAAACGAAATCCACTTTATGTAGTTGGAAGAATTGTTGTAATCCCAATATTTAAACTGTTATTTTTCTATAAAGTTAAGGGAAAGCAAAATGTTCCTAACGATGGTGCATTTGTTGTTGCATCAAACCACCTTTCAAACTATGACCCTGTACTTCTTGCACTAACTCAAAAGCGTCAAATATTCTATATGGCTAAAGCTGAACTTTTTCATAATAAATTTCTTGCAAAGCTGATAAGAACACTTGGTGCTTTTCCAGTCGAAAGAGGAGCAGGTGACGGTAAGGCTATCAATGAGGGCGAAAAACTTATTTCAGAGGGAAAGCTTCTCGGAATTTTTATCGAGGGTTCTCGTTCTAAGACAGGCGAACTTTTAAGACCTCGTTCGGGAGCGGCTATTGTTGCACATCAGATGAATGTTCCGATAATTCCTGTATGTATTACCCCAAAAAATAAGAAAATCAAAGTTTTTCAGCGTGTAACTATTTCGTGGGGAAAGCCTATTTCCGTAGAGGAGCTTGGAATTAAAAACGGCGACCGCCAAGAATACAGATATGCAAGTAATGTTGTAATGGATAGAATCAAGGAAATGCGTGCAGATGAGCTTAATTCAAGAAAGTAACAGTCTATTTTGGAGATATTTTCCGAAAGGACAGTTGTACTAATGTACCATTTTTTAAAAGTATTGTGTAGGGTCTTGTTTTTTTTTCTGTTTCGAGTTAAAATAATAGGAGAGCAAAATTTTCAGGGGAGTGCAATTTTATGTGCAAACCACCGTTCCTTGCTTGACCCTATAATTATTTCCTGCGTTATGAAACGGAAGATTTATTATATGGCTAAATCAGAGCTTTTTGATGACCATGGAAAGCTTTTTGCATGGCTTTTGAAAAGTGTAGGAACTTTTCCTGTTGCAAGAGGCAGTGCTGATAAATCAGCAGTTCTGAAAGCGGAGAAGCTTCTTAATGATGGTTGTATAGTGGGAATTTTTCCTCAGGGCAAAATTGTTAATGATGAAACCAGCTTTAAGATTAAAGCTGGTGCGTCACTGCTTGCCATGAGATCTGGAGTACCAATAATTCCAGTTTCAATATACTTTGAAGGAAAAATTCGTCCGTTTAAAAAAATAACAGTAAGAATAGGCGATACTATACAGGTTGAAAAAGAAAACGGTACTTGTGCAAAGAAATGTCGATTTCTTTCGGAAAGGCTTTCTAAAACAATAGAAACTCTCTTGGAGGTGAAGCATGAAAATAATTTTAGCAAAGTCAGCGGGATTTTGTTTCGGAGTGAACAGAGCCGTTACAATAGTAAATAATCTGCTCGAAGAGGGCAAGAAGGTTACTACACTCGGTCCTATTATCCATAATCCGCATATGGTTGCGGAGCTTGCAGAAAGAGGCGTTGAAATCGCTGATACTCCGAACGATTTGAGCAGTATGGACAGAACACTCGTTATACGCTCTCATGGAGTTCCTCAGAGTGTGATTGATGAAATCGAACAGAAAGGAATTTCATACGAAAATGCTACCTGTCCATTCGTTTCAAAGATTCATCAAATCGTAAAAGACAATTCTCGTGAAGGCAAGGTTGTACTTATTGCAGGAGATGAAAATCATCCTGAGGTTCAGGGTATCGTAGGTCACTGCGAGGGCGAGCATTATATCTTCAAAAATTACGAAGATTTGGGAAAATTACTAAAAAAACTCGAAAATATTGAAAATATTTCTATATGTGTTGTCGCCCAGACTACTTATGATGTAAAAGAATGGAAAAATTGTTTAAAACTTCTCAAAAAAGTATATACAAATGCTAAAATATTTGATACAATATGTAGTGCCACATCAATTAGGCAATCAGAGGCAGAAGAACTTGCCTCTATCTCCGATATTATGGTTGTCATAGGCGGAAGGCAAAGCTCTAATACGGCAAAGCTTTTCTCGGTGTGTAAAAGCAAATGTGAGAGAACTTATCTTATTGAGAGTGCTGCCGAGCTTGATGACATTGCTCTGATTGATGCTGATATAATTGGCATAACTGCAGGGGCTTCTACTCCTGCAAGGATTATTAAGGAGGTATTTAATACCATGACAGAGAACATTGAAAAAACAGAAAACACAGCAGAAAACTTTGCAGAGCTTCTTGAGGAATCTCTCAAAAATTTTAATACAGATGAGAAGGTGCATGGCGTTGTAGTTGGCATAGCTCCTAACGAAGTCTATGTTGATGTCGGCAGAAAGCAGGCAGGCTTTATTCCTCTTGCAGAGCTTTCTAACGACCCTAATGCTAAGGCTGAAGATCTTGTTAAGATTGGCGATGAGCTTGACCTTTTGATTATGCGTACAAATGACCAAGAGGGTACAATCATGCTCTCTAAGAAGCGTCTTGACGCTATCAAGGGCTGGGACGAAATCATTAAGGCTAATGAAGAAGATACACCTGTAACTGGCTTTGTAACTGATGTTGTGAAGGGCGGCGTCATTGCAGTAGCTAATGGTGTTCGTGTATTCATTCCTGCATCACAGGCAACTGCTACAAGAGGCGAGCCACTTGAGAATCTCCTCAAGAAGGAAGTTTCTTTCAAGATTATTGAAGTAAATAAGGGCAGAAGAAGAGCTGTTGGCTCAATTCGTGCTATCCTCAAGGAAGAGCGTCAGAAGCTTGCTGATAAATTCTGGGAAACAGCAGAAATCGGCAAGAAGTACACAGGCACAGTTAAGTCCCTCACTTCTTACGGTGCATTTGTTGACATCGGTGGAATTGACGGTATGATTCATATTTCTGAACTTTCATGGGGACGCATTAAGCACCCATCAGAGGTTGTAAAGGTTGGCGATACTGTCGAAGTTTACATCAAGGACCTTGACCGCGAAAAGGGCAAGATTTCTCTTGGCTACAAGAATACAGAGGATAACCCTTGGGAAATCCTTAAGCGTGATTATCCAGAAGGAACTGTAACAGAGGCTACTATCGTAGGTATGACAGACTTCGGTGCTTTCGCTAACATTCTTCCTGGCATTGATGGTCTTATCCATATTTCACAAATCTCTACTGAGAGAATCGAAAAGCCACAAGATGTTCTTAAGATTGGCGATAAGGTAACTGTTAAGATTACTAAGATTGACTTCGATAAGAAGCGTATCAGCCTTTCTATCAGAGAGCTTCTTGAGGACCAAAAGTCAGAAGAAGCAACTGAAGAATAATTCAGTTGATTAAGTAAAATAGTATAACTATTGGAACATAGGCGTTCTGCTGATATGGCAGAATGCCTTATGCTCTATTTGAGAGTTTTATTGGGAGTGATTTTATGTTTGAAGAGCTTACACAGCAAGCAAAAACAGCGGTACTTGAAATTATTGAGCAGGCAAAAATCGGCAAGGGAAGTATTTTTGTTGTTGGTTGTTCATCAAGTACAGTTAAGGGCGAAAATTACGGCAAGGCATCAAGTATGGAAATTGCACAAGCAATTTTTGACGGAATTTATCCCGAACTTAAATCAAGGGGGATTTTCCTTGCGGCTCAATGCTGTGAGCATTTAAACAGAGCAATCATAACAGAGCGTGAAGCCGCCGAAAAGCTTCGTGAGCCAGAGGTTAATGTTGTACCTCAACCAAAGGCGGGCGGTTCGTTCGCTACGATTACCTATAATACACTTGAAAATCCTGTTGCAGTTGAGCATATTAAGGCTGATGCAGGAATCGACATCGGCGGAGTTCTTATCGGTATGCACCTTAAAGAAGTTGCTGTACCGCTTGTGATTTCAGTTAAGAATATTGGCAAGGCACATATTACAAGTGCAAGAACCCGTCCTAAATTTATCGGCGGCGAAAGAGCCCATTATAATGACGATATGAAATGAGGTATCTATGACAAACAAGGAAGAATTTTTGCAGATTTATAATGAGTATGTCAAGCGTCAAGGTTCACAGGAATTTCTTGATTGGCTTTTGAAAACAGATTTTTTTACAGCACCAGCAAGCACAAAATATCATGGTGCTTGTGAGGGTGGACTTCTACTTCACAGCCTTAATGTTTATAAGACACTTCGTGAAAGATATTTTGAGGAGGGCAAGGATAGCGAGGAAAGTTTTGCTATTTGTGCTTTGCTCCACGATTTGTGCAAGGCTCAATTCTATAAGGTTTCGACAAGAAATGTTAAGAATGATGTTACAGGTCAGTGGGAGAAAGTTCCTTATTATACGGTTGAGGACGCATTTCCTTATGGACACGGCGAAAAGTCAGTATTTCTGATTGAACGCTTTATGCGTTTAAAAACAAGTGAAGCTATGGCTATTCGTTGGCATATGGGCGGTTTTGACGATTCGGCAAGGGGAGGAAGCTTTGCGATAAGTCTTGCTTATGAAAAGTATCCGCTTGCGGTTAAGCTGCATTTGGCAGACCTTGAGTCTACATACCTCAAGGAAAAAAACACAAGCATGGTTAATAAATAGACTTTCCATAAGACACTTAAAAGTTTAGGTCAAGCCTTTTTAAAGGCTTGCGGATTCCAAAGGC
>OGYC01000709.1_pt1 | contig 33644 bp, 36 predicted proteins | sample 1576461 | NCBI WGS metagenome assembly OGYC01 (sample SAMEA3541569, study PRJEB24748) | human gut metagenome | biome: human gut; feature: human-associated habitat; material: faeces | place: China | collected 2012 | reverse complement strand
TGGAAAAGCAGCGTGTGTTTGTAAAGGATACTGATAACGGAAAGCAGATTGCTGAAGAAATTAATGATCTGATGAATCTTTTGAAATTGTATAATACATAAAAAATGTGAGATATGTTATGGATATTTCTACTTGATTTCTATATCACATAGAATGTAGAATTAGAAAGATAAATCAGAATATTATTATGAGGAGTTGCAGCATGGAAATTTATGAAATGATTGATTTGCAGGATTGTCCAAGATGTTTTGGACCTTCTATATTAGAGGAAGAAGATCATTCTTATTATGTAATGTGTATGGATTGTGGATGTCAGTCTGCACCATTTAGTTTTAAAAATGATGAAGACAGGCTTGATGCAGCAAGAAGAACAGCAGAATTGTGGAATACCGGCAAGGTAATTTACACAGGCCGTACTGAATAGATATTGAAGGAGGATTTTATTTATGAAGAGCAAAGATGAACTTTTTAATATGCCGATAGTTGAACTGAGAGAATATATGAATTCTCTTTCTAATCCGGAAATACAGGAAGTTGCAAAGATATTTGAGGAAGATGATATAGAAAGAGATCCGCTTGAACTTCTTACGGCGTCTAAGCTTTTTGATTATATGAAATATGCAAATGGTTCGGTGAATATTGAGTTTTAGTTGTTTAAGATTTTGAAATGATTTTTCATACATTGTATGAGAATAAATATTAATCAGGAGGATTATTGATGAAAATAGCAGTAACATACGAGGATGGTCAGATTTTTCAGCATTTCGGACATTCTGAAAGCTTTAAGATTTATGAGACAGAAGGAAAGAATATTGTCCGTGCAGAGGTAATTGGCACTGATGGAGCTGGTCATAGCGCATTGGCAGCTGTTCTTAAGGATAAAGGTGTAGATGTTCTTATATGTGGTGGAATCGGCAACGGTGCAGTCACAGCACTTTCAGAAGCTGGAATTGATGTATATTCAGGAGCAGATGGAGAAGCAGATGCAGCAGTTGAGGCATATCTTAATGGCGATTTAACATCAGCAGGTGTTAATTGCGACCATCATCACGATCATGAAGAAGGTCATGGCTGCGGACACTGTGGAAGCCATGAAGATGAAGAGTCAGGTTGCGGACATTGTGGAAGTGATGAAGGTGAATCAGACTGTGGTAGTGGTTGTGGCGGCTGCGGCGGTGGCTGTGGTACATTTACACCATCATTTGAAGGACCTAATGTGGGAAAGAAAGTAAAGGTTCATTATAAAGGAACTCTTAATGATGGAACACAGTTTGATTCTTCTTACGACAGAGGTGAACCGCTTGAATTTACCTGCGGAGCAGGAATGATGATTCAGGGCTTTGATAAGGCTGTTGCAACAATGAATGTCGGAGACGTTATTGATGTTCATCTTATGCCAGAGGAGGCGTATGGAGAAGCCGATCCAAGAGCTTTCATAACATTGCCTATAAGTGAGCTTCCTGGTGCAGAAGAACTTAAAGTTGATGATAAAGTATATCTTCAGAATATGTATGGACAGCCATTCCCGGCAAGGGTTGCTGCTTTAACTGATACAGATATCACATTTGACGCTAATCATGAGATGGCAGGAAAAGAACTGAATTTCAGGATTGAGCTTGTTGAAGTATTATAATTTAATAATATTAAGATACCGGCTGGTACAGCTAAAAGCAGTATCAGCCGGTTATTTTATTGCCTAGAAACAAGCTCTTTAGTCAGCCGTATCCATTCTTTCAGTTCTTTCCGGTTTTCATCTTCCTTGCGGAAGGCGGCGGAGAATGGTATACGCATGTCTGGGTCGCCAACCTGTAATACAACTGAATCAGGTGAAAGCTTCATTGAAGCAAGATAACTGTTTAGTGTAAATGCAATTCCATAGCCTTGTTCGGCAAGTCGGATTCCTGCGTCAATACTGCTTATCTTATAGGTAAGCTCTGGCAGGACATCAGCATAGAAAAGGGCGTCTTCTTCAAGCTGTCTTATACTCTGGTTGCTGTGCTGCAGGATGAATCTTTCTTTTCTTACATGCGCAAGATCAAGCCATGGATAGACGCATGATTCTTTAGACTCTGCAAAAGAGACAGCAGGGTGGCTTTTGGGAAGAATGGCAACAAGACAGTCTTCATATATGGTTTCATAGGAAAGTCTGGTGTTGCTCACGCTGTTATATCCAAAGAACATATCAAGGTCACCGGCAAGAAGCTGCTCTTCATGGTTTGAGAGATGTCCGTCAATGGCATATACAACTGACTGTGGATACAGTCTGTTAAATGCAGTCATAACAGATGGAAAGAGAGACTCAACCTGACGTACCATGTAACCAACGCGGAGTTTAACAGCCACATTTTTGCCAATATCAATCATGCGGTCTTCAAGCTCAAAGCATTTCATAGTAATATCTCTCGCAGATTTCACGAATTCCTCGCCTGCATATGTAAGAATCATGCGGCGGCCTTTCCTTTCAAAAAGCTGTATGCCAAGTGAAGTTTCAAGCTGTTTAAGATGTATGCTCAAAGCCGGCTGCGACAAGAACAGAGCATTGGCGGCCTTGGTAAGATTTCCGTAATTAGCAATTGTAAGAACATATTGCATGTCTTTTTCAGTAATCATATGAATTCCTTTTCTAAAATAGTGCATGTTTCAATAATAATGTAATAATTATACATAATTAAAATGTATCAATCAATCGAAACTATAAATTAGATTTATACTTTCGATAAAAACATACAATTTTATTTTTAGTATGATTTATATTAAAATGTATAAAAATATAAATTTGTAATGGGAGAAAATTTCATGGAAACAAAAGCAAAGAAAAAATGGAAAACGCCACATACATTTGTAATACTTGTGGTAATTATTCTTATTGCTGCAGCGGCAACATATATTGTGCCGGCAGGCGAGTTTACAAGATTTAAAGATGCAGCAACAGGCAAGACTTTAGTTGAAGCTGGAAGTTATCACAGAATAGCATCAAGTCCGCTTAATCCGTTAAAGATTCCTTCAGCAATCTATACCGGAATTGTGAAATCAGCGTCAACAATTACATTTATGCTGATAATCGGCGGAGCTTTTCAGGTAATTACATCAACAGGCGCACTTACAGCGTTATGCAAGAAGTTATCTAAGACATTTTCTAAGCACAAATATGTTGTAATTCCTGTATTTTTGACATTATTTTCTATATTTGGATTCACAATGGGAATGTCATCAGAGGTTATGATATTCGTTCCTATCGGAATTACACTTGCGCTATTCTTAGGGCTTGATAAAGTTACAGGAACAGCAATGATTGCACTCGGTGCAGCGGTTGGATTCACAGCCGGATTACTTAATCCGTTCAATGTAGGAGTTGCGCAGGATATAGCAGAATTACAGTTGTTCTCCGGGATGGCTTACAGAGTATTTATTCTTGTTGTGCTTCTTGCTGCTACAAGTGCATACATAATCTGCTATGCAAGAAAGGTTGCAGCACATCCTGAAAAAAGCGTAATATATGGAATTCCTGAAGACCAGGAGTACACATTTGACAATGCAACAGACACAATTACGGTAAGACAGATTGCAGTTCTTATTGTTATGGCACTTGGCTTTGGAATACTTATATATGGCCTTTCAAAGAAGGGCTGGTACTTTGAAGAAATGTCAGGTCTGTTCATATTTATGGGTGTAATATGCGGATTTATCAGCGGTTACGGTCCTAGCAGAATTGCAAGGGAATTCGGAGAAGGCGCAAAGGGCATCATAGTTGGATGTCTTATTATCGGAATTGCCCGTACAGTTGAGGTAATATTAAGTGATGCCAATATTCTTGATACTATCGTGTATGGAATTGTTAATATTGTAAATGTTATGCCAGATTCAATTAAGGCTGTCGGCATGTTCTTATGTCAGTCACTTATTAACTGCGTAATTGTGTCAGGAACAGGTCAGGCAGCAGTTACAATGCCACTTATGGTGCCGGTTTCAGACCTTGTAGGAATATCAAGACAGACATCAGTACTTGCGTTCCAGTTAGGAGACGGATTCTCTAACTCAGTACTTCCAATGTCATCATCACTTATGGGATATCTTGCTGTATCAAAGATTCCTTATAGCAAATGGCTTAAGTTCATGATGCCACTGTTCCTTATATGGACAGCACTTGGATGCCTGTTTATGCTAGGTGCATTAATGATTGGATATTAGAATTGATTAGGAGCAGATATTATGTCAGACGATATTAAGAAGCAGCTTGGAGCGGTTATCGACAGCTATAAAGAAGATTTATGCCAGATGGCAGATGAGATATTCGACCTTGCGGAGATAAGCGGGGAAGAGTACAAGACATCTGATATATTGTGCAGTTATCTTGAAAAAGAAGGATTTGTGGTAGAGCGTGGAACAGGACTTGAAACAGCATTCAGGGCAACATGGGATAATGGAAGTGACGGCCCGGTGATTGGAATTCTTGTTGAATATGACGCTCTTGAAAAAATCGGACATGCGTGTGGACATCATCTTCAGGGACCTGCCGGAATAGGGGCAGCAATCGCAGTAAAGAACTGCCTTCAGGATTATCCATGCAGGCTTGTTGTGTATGGAACCCCGGCAGAGGAAACTCTTGGCGGCAAGATAATTATGCTAGATAAAGGTTATATGAAAGAGCTTGACCTTGCATTTATGTCGCATGGTTCGCCTAATACATCAGTAGATGAAAAATGTATGGCACTCGAGAATTTCGTGGTAACATTCCACGGAGTAAAAAGCCATGCTGCAATAAGTCCAGAAGAAGGACGAAGCGCACTTGATGCAGCGTTATTATCATTCCATGCAATTGAGATGTTAAGAGAGCATGTTAAAGATGACACAAGAATGCATTACACAATCCGTAATGCAGGTGGTCCTCCAAATGTAGTTCCGGACCTTACTGTTGCAGAATATACACTCCGCTCATACAGCACGAAATACCTTGATGAAGTTGTAGAGAGATTCTACAACATTTTAAAAGGAGCTGCGCTTATGACTGGAACAACATATGAAGTTCAGAGAGACCTTCCATTCAAGAGCAAGGTTGTGTGCCATAAGGTCAATGATATGCTTATGGCAAATGCAGCATATGAGAATGCCCCATCGATTGCGCCACCACGCGAAAGGACTGGCTCAACAGATTTTGGCAATGTGTTATATGAAGTTCCAGGCTCATGTATAAGAATTGCATTCACAGACAAGGATGCACAGCCACATTCAGAAGCCTATCTTAAAGCAGGAAAGAGTGATGCGGCGCATAATGCTATAGTATATGCAGCAAAGATAATGGCTGATTCAATATGTGATGTTCTTGTTAATCCTGAGCTTCTTGCACAGATAAAGCAGGAGTTTGAGGTGGCAAGAGAAAAAGGCTGATTAGTAAGCGTAAGAATTGATTGTATAGAGCTGGCTGTGTTAAAAACTGTTTTGGGTTAGAAATGCTGCGACCGGAAAGCATTAGCAGGACAAGCTGGTTGGGAAAGAATGATAAGTGAGATATGATTGCAAGATAAGTAATCAGGAATGCCTGATAAGTGAACTGCGAAAGCAAGATAAGTCATCAGGAATGCATGATAAATTTGTCAAGACCTACGAAATAGTTAGATATGGGTAGAATAGTAGGTGAATTGCAGTCGACTTAAAGATGAAAATTCATAATAAACCCACTAATTTCGCTATAATACTAAGAATAGTAGGTGAATTAGCAGCAAAATAGATGCAAAACATAATGCTTATCAATTTAAGTGCTGAAAAAGACCTACTCAAGCAATACGGACTTGCTGATTAGTGGGTTTTCGCACAATTAAATGTGTTTTGGAAAATAAAATAAACCTACGAATATCAGATAAAAAGGCTGATTAGTGGGTTTAGCGATAATATTGAATCGTAATCAGGCGGCGGAGAAATCCAAAGCCTGATTTTTTTATAAATGAATTTAACATGACAATAACTGTCCGACCTGTCTGCTATCATATGAAAAGAGCCGGAAGTCATAAGTGTGGCTGCTGGCAGAATAATAAAATCACAAGGTGGAATGTTTATGCAGAACGAACTTGAAGAATTGTATAACATGCTTGTAAGCGAGACGGATGTTATGAAAAATGTGGATGAACATATTGGGCAGCAGATTGAGTATGAATTGCAGCAGTTTCAGGAACTTGCAACGTGGGAAGATTATGAATGTGAACGGGACAAATACATGTCAGTTGCTGAGACAGCTAAGAAAGAAAGTTTTATGGCAGGTTTTAATTATGCTGTGAGATTACTTAAGGGCGCGGACAACTCGTAGAACGCGCTCTTTTTCGTCATCTGAAAAAGACTGAAGTTCCTTCATAATTTCTCTGTCAATTGCAGAATCGTAAGAAACATACTCACCGGATAACACATAATCTACAGTTACACCTAGTGCATTACATATATAGATAAGTGTAGGCAGGGAAACTTTCACACGGTTATTTTCAATATTGCTTATATGAGAAGTATTGACCTCAGCAGCACTGGCAACAGCGTCCTGCGGCAAACCTTTAGATAAGCGTATTTCTTTCAACTTCTTTCCAATACTTTCAAAATCAATATTCTTCATGAAATCCCCCACAATAAAGATGATAAATACAATACATATAATTGTAATATTGATTGGCTGATGATATAATTATCTACAACTAAAACAAAATTAGTCACGGACAACACATTTTAAAAAATTTCGTTAAATAATCATACGATATGTTCAGGTTCGAATTATAAGAATTAAAATTGTTATGACAAAATATGACGCTAAGACATATAATGTCCGACCTGTCTGCTATCATAATAATAAACAAAACGAAGGAGGCAGTTATGCAGGACAACAATATTGAAGATGATAGCAGTGAAGTTTATGTGTATTTGAAAAGACCATTTCTGTTCAATATCAGATACAATTCAAGAGAAATATGGAACAAGATGACGGAGGAGGACAAGGCTCCGTATATTAATTATGAAGAATTTTACGAAGAATACAGGCTTATAAGGCTAAGAAGTATAGGGTATCCGATACTTGCGGTGGTGTATCTGTTTGCAATGTCAGCAATGGTACTTTATATCATATATATGTTTACAGGTTTTAACATATTTTCATTATTTGTATGATGTATAATTATTGAAACACATTTTTATGAAAATGTTGTATAAAAATGCAGAAAAAGTGATTTTATATTAGCATTTATTATGATAAAGTGCTAAAATATTAACAGATTAAATCGTGAATTGATGAGTGCAATCTTACAAACGACTTAAAGGAGAACTACTTATGGCAAATGACTACAATGACAAGGTAAGTCGGGTATTAAGCCTGTATCAGCGCCTGATGGAAGGGGAAGTGGTTGACAAAGAGGTGGAAGCTGCCAGATATGGCGTATCTGCCAGGTCAATCCAGCGTGATATAAGTGCAATTAATGATTTTTTTGAACAGGAAACTGAAAAGAGCGGGGTAATTAATTCAATTGAATACGACAAGAAAAAGGGCGGACATTATCTCAGCCAGATATACAAGACAAGGCTGACCAACAGCGAGATACTTGCAATATGCAAGATACTGCTGGACAGCAGGGCATTTACCAGAGAAAGGATGGAGCACATTCTCGATATACTGGTTGACCGCTGCACACCGGCAGAAGGAAAAGCAATAGTACAGGACCTTATTAAGAATGAGGAATTTCATTACATAGAACTGACACATAAATCAGAGTTCGTTGATAAGATGTGGGATATCGGGCAGGCAATCAGAAACTGCAATTATCTTGAATTCGAATACAGGAGAAGTACAGATAATGAAGTGGTTAAGCGGAAGGTAAAGCCGGTTGCGATAATGTTTTCGGAATTTTATTTTTATCTTACAGCGTTTATAGATGATGAAAAGGTCAGGGCTAATTTTCAGGTCATTAATGATGCATTTCCAACAATATACCGAATCGACAGGATTGCAGGCTATAAGGTGCTTGATGAACATTTCAAGATACCGTATAGCGATAGATTTGAGGAGGGCGAGTTCCGAAAGAGAGTGCAGTTCATGTATGGCGGCAGACTCAAGAAAATCAGATTTAGATATAAAGGCGGAAGCATAGAAGCTGTTCTCGACCGCCTCCCTACAGCAAAGATTCTTGACGAAAAAGATGGCGTATACACAGTATCCGCCGAGGTGTTCGGCGATGGAATCAACGTGTGGCTGAGAAGCCAGGGGGAGAATGTGGAAGTGATGGAGTGAAATGAGGTAAATATGAAGAGTAAGCCAGTATATAAAAGATGTCCTATATGTAAGAGAAAATACTTATGTAATCCTGACATAGGACAAATATTGTGTCCTTATTGTGGGAAAAAGGGAATACCGGGGATGGATGAACTTCCAGAATTGACTAAAAAGTTATATTGAAGAATGAGAGGTAGAGATAAGGGAAATATGTATTAACATAAAGTAAAAAGGGGGCAATTATGAATACCATGCAGAATAAACAAGATAGTAACAAATCAGAATATAATATTATGATTACAAATGTAAGTCTTGTGAATACTAATAATTTAATTGATACTAATGAATATATATTTGATGAATTGGATGAAGATAATAAAAAAATAAAAGGTAACATGACTAATGAAGCTCCTATTGAAGGCTTGCAGAAATTGCTGGAGAAAAATGAAAAACAATTAGATAAAATTATTATGATAGTCTCGGAAAGTGTTAGAAATAGGACTATTAATGAAAATTCAAGAAATAAAACTGAAAATCCAGATGGTAATTTAACCAGTCTGGAATTTCTCTGTAGAAAAATAGAAAAATATGAGAATACCAATATGGAAAAGGTAGAAATAAAAGATGAGCCAGAAGAGAAAGATACAGTAGAAACAATTAATAAAGTTAAAAATATGATAGAGAAAGTATCAGAAGACAATCCTGAAATGCATATTAATATATATATTGAATCTAATGGTGGAGTTAGATATGTTATGTTTATGTTGTACAATATAATATCTATAATGAGTAAAAATAATCATAATATTATATTGAATGGTATATATAGCATGGTAAATATCAAAAAGCCAATACGGATAAAGAACACACAGAATATATATGAATCTTCAGAATTAATTGCCATTATAGGTGAATATATTAATTATGGACGAATTGAATCATTAAAAAAATATGCTGATAAAAGATTGAATCAGGAAAAAGATGATAATCTAAAAAAAGATATAAACAGATGTATGAAGAAACTTGAAGAATTCTCACAGGCTTTACAATTGTGCAGGTCAGAGAGAATTCTTAAATTGCTTTCGGCAAATAATGAAGAAAGTGTTATATCATATCTTGAAAAATTCAATGAAGATTACTCAGGAGGAAGTGATTCTACCAATGTAATAATATTTAAAATAATTTTTTCGATGATATTGAGTGAATTTAAGGGTTTTGACAGAGCAAGTGACGGGAATAATCTTGATAATATAATAAGATGGTGCCTTAATAAAGATTATGTTCAACAAGCGCTTACACTTTCTTCAGAACAGTTGCCTAAATTTTTGATTGATAATAAGATTATTGAATTTAGTAATGATTTTGATGATAAATTTAATAATACATATAGGACTAAAGGTGGAAAATACGAAAAGAATTATTATAGATTTATATCTTATATTCCTAATATTGTATACGAAGAATATCTGCGTAGTTTATTAATAGAATTTGAAAATAAAACAGCAGAAAAACTTCAGATAAATGAATCTGAGAAAGAAAATATTATTAATCAGGTGCAATGCATAAATGCTATATTTGAAAATGCTAATAAGAACAAATGTGATGAAATAAAGAAATTTTTAGAAGAAAGTGAGGTTGGATCTAATCTTAGTGAAGAAGGTTTATGCTTTGATAATTGGCTTAATATAACAAAAGCAAAGGCAGAAGAAATTATTATTAAATTATTAAAAGTACGTAATGATAATAGATTATGTGAAATTGAAAATGAAATTAAGAAAGAAATTAAAGATGACTTAAAAGAAAAGGTTTTGATTAATGGTAAAAAAATAAGTAATAAAACAATGATGAAATATAATGGACGAAGTTATAGCTGGAGTCAATTATTTAAAATAGGAAACTATAACGCAGATGATGTGAAAAATGCTGTTATTTGTAAATTATATGAATCAGCAATATTAAAGTTCAAACCCGAATTGATTAATGAGATATATAAAATTATTAGAAAGGGTAAAATGAATAGAGAAGAATTTAATGAATATATAAGTAAAAACATCAATAAATATAAAAGAAATATTTGCTGTATTGATGATATTAACTATAAATCGAATGTTTCTTTAGATGAATTAGAAAAAACTATTTTGATTTATGGTTTTATAAAAGAACAGCGTAATACTGTAAATCATGCATATGTGCCTAATGAAAAAGAGATATTAGATATAGATGCCCTTAAGAATCTTATGTATGCACTTGTTGATTCAATGAGAAAAGTTAAGCAGGATATTAAAAATTAAGCGAAAATGCATTAATTATTAAGGAGAAAATTTATGGGAAATATTTTAGATAAATACGTACTTGCAATGTATGATGTCAGGGGAAAACAGGAGTTTATTTTTAAGACCAACAAAATAAAAGAGATTATAGGAGGTTCGGCTATTATTCGTGATGTATTTGCTGACTATCTTTATTGTGCGGCAGAGAGCGTTTCAGAAAACAATAAAGGAATATACTCATATAAAAAAGAAAGCGGAGATACAGCATTTACACAGGAAGGCTGGGAAAAACATCTATCAGAAGGTTATATTGGAGAGGTAATCTATGATGGTGGAGGTAATTTCTTTGTCATATATAAGTCAAAAGAAATATTGGTCGAGGTAAACAAGAAGTTTACTAAGGCGGTTTTAGAAAACATCGGCACATTAAGAGTTTTATGTTCGTATGTTGAAATAGATAATTTTGATGATTATAAAGCTGATGAAAAAAGACTTAGAACTGAGCATCGAAGACATGAGAATGAGGAAAGCATTATGCGTTCTGTGAATGCAATACCATTTGTTCAGGTTGATTCTAATACATCACAGCCGATTGTTTTTACCAATATTGGGAAGATTAAGGGTAAAAATATTCCGCCAAAAGTATCACAGGAGAGTTATGCCAAATACAAGAAATTCAGCAATGAACAGCTGATTGGCGAGCAGATATTGGACAAACTTGTTGCACAAAAAGGCTCAGACAGCATGCTTGCAGTTATTTTTATAGATGGAAATAATATGGGAGCACAGGTCAGCAGATGCTTAGAGAATGTCAGCAGTGATTATAAATCTTCAATTGCTGCCTTAAGAGAATTCTCTAATGGCATACAGACGAAATATGTAGATGAAACAAGAGATGCTATTATCAAGAAATTGAAAAACAGAATCATTGTAAATGCCGGTGATGAAATGAGTTTTATATGTAAGGCGTCAGATGCATTTAAGGCAGTAGAAGCATATTTTGATACATTAAGAAAAGATGAAAGCTGCAGTTCATGTGCAGGGATAGCATTGTTTCATTCACATGCACCATATTATGAGGCATATAAGATTGCTGAAGAGTGCTGTGATAATGCTAAGGCAATAATGAAGAAGCGAGAAGAGACTGATACATGCTATATGGATTTCCAGTATTGTCAGGGAGCGTTAGGTATGAATTTAGATACAATGCGTGCTCGTGAAACAGGAGATTTAAGCAGTAAGCCTTGGCTTATTGCAGGGGAATCTAAAGAGCCAGATGTATACACATTAGATGAGGTAAAGAGAATCGTTGCAGGACTTAATGCGATGGATGCCAGAACTAATATAAAAGATTTGGTTTCATCAGCTAAGGATTCACTCCAGGTATTCAATATGGAAATGAGCCGTATATATGCACATATGTCCAGCACAGTTAAGAAAAATGCGGATGTTAAATACATATTTGAAGACATGATAAAAGATAAGTCAGATAATAAGAAAGAGGAACGCAGACGCAACCTTATCTACGATATAGGAATTGTGTATGATCAGTGGTTTAGTAAAAAAGGAGAGCAGGGGGAAGAGGTAAATGATAACTAAAAAATTCTTTATACAATTAAAATCTGACCTTTGCGTTGGATCAGGATTTTCTTATGCAGGAATTGTGGATAGTGATGTTTCTTATAACAAATACGGTTTTCCATATATTTCCGGAAAGCGCTTAAAAGGCTGTATGAGAGAGTCGGCAGAGCTGCTTGGAATGACAGATGACGAAATATATGCAATGTTTGGTAAGAGAGCAGCATCTATATATGACAGCAATGATGTAATCACAATTACAGATGCATATCCAAGAACATACATAAATAATACAGGACTGATAGAAAAGCTGTACTCTAATAAGCAGGATGATAATGTATTTACACAGGAAAATGTTATTAACTTATATACAACATTAAAAGCACAGACAAAACTTGATAAAAATGGAGCAGCAGAAGAAAATACACTGCGTTTTACAAGAGCAATAAATCAGTATTCATTTATTGATGATAAAGAGATGGTTTTTGAGGGGGAAATAACATTTCCAGATACAAAAGAAGAGACAGTGTCAAATCTGTTAAAGGCTACCAGAAATATCGGTATGAATAGAAACAGAGGTATGGGCAGTGTCAGAATGTATCTTGACAAATGTGGTGAGAATGATAAAAAGAATTCTGAATCGGATAGGAATATTGAAAAATGTATAGAAAACATTTCAACATCAGATGCACAAAGAGTCAGAATTAAATATGTTATTAAGAATGAAGCACCTATTATCATTAGTTCAGATAAAGATACAATGAGCTTAGATTACATAAGCGGAAGTGCAGTGTTAGGCACATTTGCTTCACGGTACTTAAAATCTGGAAATAACAATGCAGATGATGAAGCATTTAAAGAATTGTTTTTATCGAACAAGACAGTATTTTCAGATCTTAATCTGGCTGTAGAGAGCAGAGATAATGAGTACATTGTGTGCCATAAAGCGCCAGGTTATATAAGAAAATTAAAGAAAACTAAAGTGCTGGTTGATAGCGATCTGCTTATGCAGGTGGAAGAATTTGAAGAAGGTTCGCGTTATGATTATCATAAAGGTAATCAGCCTAAAAAACTTAATGGCAAAGTGATTGCTGAAATAGATGGCGGATATGTCATTACCGAAGTTAATAAAGAAATTCTGTATCATCATACAAAGAAGAATGATGAGATGCTTTATTTCTTTGAAGCAATTGAACCGGGACAGCTGTTTGCAGGTGACATAGTTGTTGATAAGAAATATGAGAAAATAATACTTGATATTATAAAAGCAGATAAAATGTCATTTGGTAAATCGCGTACAGCCCAGTACGGACGCTGTTTGGTTAAGTCTATTAAAGTAGAAAACTATAAGAAGCCGGAATATGAAGTATCGGCTGGAGATATTGTAAGAATCAATCTGCTGAGTGATTCATTATTTATAACAAAAGATGGAAACTTTACAGCTGATTATAATGATGTGAGACAGATAATAGCAGAAAAATGTGGATTATCGTGCGGTGAAAATGATGAGGTAAAAGAATTTTCAAGTATTCAGACCAAGATAATGACAGGTTATTCAGGAGTATGGAATCTTCACAAGCAGGAGCTTCCATGTGTGGCAGCAGGAAGTACATTTGCATATAAAGTTACTGAAAATGCAGTATGGCCAGATTATTTAGGTGTTAAGAATAATGAAGGGCTTGGCAGTTATGAAGTAAAGAAAGTAGGAACAGATTATGCTCTGAATGAACAAAAAATTTCAATGAGTCCCGAAGATGTAAATGAGCAATTACGCCAAAGTTCGGATGTAAAAGCTATATATCGAGATATAATTGAGAAGAAATTATATGAGGAGGTTAAAGCTGACATATTCAAGCATATATATGAAAAAACAATTAATATATCTGCATCTTCATTAGGAAGATTAACGCTTATGGCAATTGAGTCTTATAATGAAGCATATAGTGAAACTGATAAGGGACATGATGCTTATGCTATAGCAGACAGAGCTTATGAAAAATATAAAAAGAGAATTGATTCAATTAAACGTAAAGCAACATGTGATGAGTGTAAGCGTTATACGAAGTATATAATGAAGTATTTTGTACCACAAGATATGAATGAATCATTAAAATTTTATGGAAAACTGAAATCTTTATCTGGAGAAGAATACGCAAAGAAAAAATTATATTCAATGTGGAATAAGATGACTATTGAAGCATTGACATATCAGAAATATATTAAAAAGGATCAGGAGGCAGATAATGAGTGAATATATAAGTAAAAAAGTATATTATCGAATAGAATTTGAATTATTATCTGCAATGAATATAGGTTCGGGCGATAATAGTTTTTCTGATAAAGATGTTATAAAGAACAGCAGAGGAATTCCATATATTCCGGGAACAAGTATTGCAGGTGTATACAGAGAATACATTGATAAGAATTATGCTGATATAAGCTGCAGTGATTATTTTGGACAAGTAGTAATCAACAGGTCGGTGAATAATGAGGCATTAGAGTCAGCAAAAGAAAGCCTTGTAAAAGTGTATGATGCAGATGTCGTTTCTGACACAGCAGCCGTAACCAAAAGAGACTGTGTCGGATTGGATGAATATAAGACTGCCAGGCAGGGAGCAAAGTTTGACTTTGAAGTAGTGGAACCGGGAGCCAGATTTGTAACATATATTGAGCAGGACTTCTATAATGATAGTCAGACAGATGTAGGCTTATTACTTGTAAAACAATGGCTTTCAAATGGATTCACATTTGGTTCTAAGACAATGAGAGGCTTAGGCAGCACAAGAGTAACGTCTGCAGGTACAATTTCATTTGATTTTAATGATGAAAAGCAGAAAATGAATTGGCTTGATTTTGATATGTATGATAATGACGATGCATGGAAAGAGATATCAATTCAACAAGAGCAGGATTGTAATCATATAATCAATACAAATGTAATTAATATATCATTAAAGCAGAAAAGCGGTATATCTATTAGAAAATATACAACAGCAGTCAATTCACAGAATGATTTACAGGCAGACTATTCACAGCTTACTTCTGTAATTAACGGAAAAGAAAAGCCGGTTATTCCGGGAACAAGCTGGTCTGGAGCTTTCAGGCATCATATGGAAAAACTAAGCGAGGAATCACTGAACACATTATTTGGTGATATGGGAAGCAAGTCGCTTATAAAGTTTTCTGAGAGCATAATAGAAGATGCACAATCAAAAGTTATTACAAGAAATGCGATTGACAGATTTACTGCAGGCACAGTGGATGGGGCATTGTATACCGAAAAATATTACTTTGGCGGAGATACAACACTTACAATTGAGTTCCCTGCAAATGTGAGTGAAAAGCATGTAAAGGCATTAGTTACATCAATATTGGATCTGCATTTTGGATATCTGGCAATAGGCGGTCTTACTTCAGTAGGCAGAGGACTTTTTGAAATTACACATATTTCGATAAATGACAATGAATATGATGCACCATACATAGCAGAAGACGGCACCGTGCCAGCATATAAAGAGTGGTTACAGCAAATAAAATACAAGGAGGAGACTGTAATATGATGATAAATAACTGGTCAGAGGCATTGAAGAATCTTCCAGAACATTTGAAAAATGAACACACATATATATATGCAGCCTGCACTGATAAAGTATATTGGCTTTCCATTAAAAATGCTGAGGATAAAGATATAGATGTATCAAAGCTTCTTGAACTGCGTGTGTTTAACGAAAGGGCTGAGTACAGACTTATCAGACCGACAATAGATATGGATTTTTACGAAAGAATCAAAGAAGACGCTGATAATATTAGAAGTGAAGAATATTACGATCAGTGGTTGTATCTTGACATTGATACTAAAAAATCTGGTGAGGGAAGAGAAGTCTATTCTATCAGTTGTGGAAAGTATGAGCTTCCGGTTAATCAGCAGTATGATATGCAGATAAAAGTCCGCAATTATGTTGAATATGATGAATGTGGACAGGCAAGGACTGCAGACTGGAGATTAGCATGTTTTGGAAAGGGGGATAAGGCAGATGGCAGAGTATAGAAAAGGTAAGGCAAAATTTGTTAATCCATATAACTTTATTCCCATTGGAGGTCCAATAAGTAAAACTGATATATCTGATATGAAGTATGAAGATTTAGTCAGCGGAGAATTAGTATGCAGAGTTACTGTCAAGACACCGCTTGCTATACCTGGAGATGTTGAAAAACAAGAAGAACAGAAAAATCAGAAAGATCATAATGTATATAAGGCTTTCAGATACATGGATAGTGGAAATGTGGTTATTCCCGGAAGTACTATACGAGGAATGATTCGTTCAGAATATGAGACAATTACCAATTCGTGTTTTAGAACAACAAATGGTGATGAATATCTGACTTCGAGAGCAAATGTATCAAATGGAGCAAGAAGTAATGCATATAAGCCAGCCCTTCTGATAAAAGAAAACAATCAATGGAAATTATATGAAGCAGAGAGAATTCCTCTGGTAATGAATGGAATAGGATATAAGAATATTTATGATAATGATAGAGATTCTTATGTAAGATTTGAATATGGATATGATGAAGAGAGAAAAGAATTTTATGTAAAAGACCAGAATAACGAGCAGCTTTATTATGGAGATAAAGTAATATTTAATGGCGGTGGTCCCGGACATGAAAAGATTACAAAAAAGAGGACTTTTACTGCATGGAAGAATTCCGTTGATAAGCTGTATAAGGCAGATGAAAATGCAGATGCGAAATTAGGATATCTGTATATAGGAGAACCTATTAGCAGTAAACATGCGGAAAGTGTATTTAAAAAGGGAGATGAATTAAAGGAAGTAAAAGAAAAAGAAATCTTAAAAGCAATACATTCACTTGAAACTGTTATCAGAATGTATAGGGATAAAGCAATTAATAGAAATCTGTATGATTCGGCTAAAGATAAAAATCAAGATGAGAAGAATAACAGGAAAAGATTTAAGAATGAACATTATGGATATCCAGGATATGAGCGCGCAAAAAGAAATAATATTATACCGGTTTGGTATGATGATGTGAGTTATGCCAATAAAAAACTTGTACTTTCGATGGCATCTATTGGAAGATTTTCATATCTTAAGAATATGTCAGAGATAACAAAAGAACATACAGGGTGTACATCTAGAAAAGAACTGTGCCCGGCATGTGCATTATTTGGCATGATAGGGAAGAATGAGGAAAGTAAAGGAAGTAATCTTAGATTTACAGATGCATTTCTTTGTAAAGATGAAGGAACTACAAAGAATGTATTGTTAAAAGAGTTAGGTGCTCCAAGACCATCTTATCTTCAATTCTATAGCGAAGGCGGGAAATCTTATAATGAAAAGAATGCTGTAATCAGGGGAAGAAAATATTATTGGCATATTCCAAAGGCTGCAGAAAACGTAGACATATATAAAGACAAGACTGCAACAAACAGAAACAGCACTATGGAACTTATAAATACCGGGAATGAGTTTCAATTTTCTGTGTACTATGATTCAATTACAGAAGATCAGTTAAGAGTACTTAAATATGTTCTGTCACTTGAAGATGATAAGCATATGCACAAATTGGGACATGGTAAGCCTCTGGGACTTGGAAGTGTCAAGATACAGATTCTTGATGACAGAAGGAAAGTTAATGACCTTAATATGGATAATTACTGCATAAATAAACAAAGGATTGATAATAACTCAATCAAGGATATCAAGTTTGTTGATACTGAAGCGTTGAAACAATTTAATGTTATAACAAACTTTGATGAAGTGAGAAATATGGAAGTAAGATATCCATTTGTAAGTATAATAGAGAAATATTCTAGTGAAAGAAATGAACTTAAAGAAAATGTTTTGGCAAGTCATCAATGGTTTTCACACAATGAAGAAGAGCTGCCGGATATAATGGCTCCAAATATGTATAAGACATTTAATGAATCTGAAGTTTATGTAATAACTGATAAAGATAAAGTTAAAAAGAAAAATGATAATAAAAATGGTTATTGGGATAATAACAGAGGTAATAACAATGCCAGCAGAGTTAAGAATAAAAACGGACACCGATATTAAATATTATCAATCGTCTAATCTACAGGGAATAATGATGAAACATATATCAGGAGACTATGCGGATTATCTGCATAGTCTCAGATATAATCCATACAGTATTTCTGTTGAGAAGATAGAAGGCAGGATGGAGTGGTGCATTAAAACTTTAAGTGAAGATGCATTTGATAATATTATAAGACCACTTATTAAAGATGAATTTCAGCAGTTTGTTATATACAATGGAAACATTAATGTTCATATAGAAGCAAAGGAAATTATATGGAAAAGTCTTGATGACATTAGGAAACAGCTTCCAGACAGTAATACATTGCGTATCAGGATGGTAACACCAACAGCTTTCAAATCAAATGGTGAATATATATGCATGCCTGAATTAAGATACATATATCAGAGTCTTATCAATAAATACAACACAGTATGTGGTATAGATAATCTGGATTCATCAGAGCTGATTGAAAAACTTGCTGATTCAACTCATATAATAAAATACGATATTCATTCTGAACCATTTCCTTTAGAAAAGAGACGTATTAACGGCTGCATCGGAGATATGCTTATTCGCATTAATGCTGATGAAGACATTGAACAATTAGCCAAATATCTACTGAAGATAGGCGAATTTTCAGGAATAGGAATAAAGTGCAGTATAGGAATGGGTGCAGTAAGGATTCTTTGATGAGAATACTTAAAGGAATGTATTTGCTTATAATTATGTAATGTATTATAATGATTATGTAAATTATCTTGCGGACATTGAAAATAGAATATGTATAAAAAGCAATTAGCCACGCAGTGCATAGATGCTGGGAAAACTGGTATTTTTGCTTTAAAATATCACAACAAAATCTGAAAAAGATAATCAGCTACGCAAAGTAATGTTTGAATGTAGATGAACAGTGGGATTGGAGAGACAGTGTTAGAAGATAGAGAAACCCTTTAGGGGATTGACACTATCCAGATTATAGAACCTCTTTCTAGATTCTATCTGAGTTAGAAGATAGAGAAACCCTTTAGGGGATTGACACCAAATCACTAATAGTTTTAATATTATCAATTTCATTCTGGTTAGAAGACCAATTCTGTGGGACATCACGGCCAACTTCGTAAAGCCGACCATCATTTACATATCGCTTGTCAAAGTTAGAAGATAGAGAAACCCTTTAGGGGATTGACACTCTCTATAGAACAACCCATCTCAATGAGTTTATCTACTAGTTAGAAGATAGAGAAACCCTTTAGGGGATTGACACCAGAGACGATCTTTTAACTCGCTCTGCTCTTCAAATGGTTAGAAGATAGAGAAACCCTTTAGGGGATTGACACATATAAAATGTATATGCAGAACATGCAACATTGAATGCAAAAGTTAGAAGATAGAGAAACCCTTTAGGGGATTGACACCTTCATAATTAAACCACTGCCAGATAGTTCCTATTAAGTTAGAAGATAGAGAAACCCTTTAGGGGATTGACACATGAGGACATCCGCTTCCTTTTAAAAAATTAGTAGGAGCGTTAGAAGATAGAGAAACCCTTTAGGGGATTGACACCGGATATCTCTAAATGGATTATCAAAGTTTGCCGATGTGTTAGAAGATAGAGAAATCCTTTAGGGGATTGACACATTCATATGTAATCTCCTTAGAAGGAACTGCGAAGAAGTTAGAAGATAGAGAAACCCTTTAGGGGATTGACACATTGACTTCATCTGCATCGTCGGTAGAGCTCCAGTTAGAAGATAGAGAAACCCTTTAGGGAATTGACACTCCTTAGAAATTATTCATTTCATCATTTCTTCCAACCAAGTTAGAAGATAGAGAAACCCTTTAGGGGATTGACTCTATTGAGCTGGGCAACTACTACATTTGTTGCTAAAGTGTTAGAAGATATAGAACCCCTTTAGCAGCAAGCCTGCATCCTCATAAAACCAACACAAACCGCCTAATTATCAGAGCGTATAATATATTTTTATTCACGGTAACTGCTCCAAACACAAATATTAAAGAAAACCGCACAATACCAGTTGCATTTAACACAAGTTTATTATTTAATAGTATTTAGAATATTAATAAGGTAACCGTGAAAAATGTATTTAGAAAACTGGATTGCGAGAGGTAAGTGAATGAGCAATTTGTATATTAATGAAAATGGTGCGGTAGTTGGAATCAGTGATGGAAAATGCCAGATAACTAAGGGCGGGGAAGTTATTGAATCAATTCCAGTGAATACGCTGGACGGCATAACAATACTTGGCAAGTCACAGCTGACAACTCAGATGGTTGAGTACTGTCTGACTAATGGAATAGCAGTATCATATTTTTCAAAAGGCGGAAAGTATTTTGGCAGGCTGGAGTCAGGAGAACATGCAAATGCAGTGAGACAGAGACTTCAGTGCAGATTATATGAAGATGAATTTGCAATGCATTTTTCAAAAAATATAGTTGCGGCTAAGATACATAACCAGAAAGTTGTACTTAACAGATATGCTTCATCTGGTGAAGCAGATTGCAGAGAGAACATTAAGAAACTCAATATATTAAAGAAAAAAACGGAGTCTGCCAAAGCATTTTCAGATTTGGGCGGTTATGAGGGGATGGCTGCCAGACTGTATTTTGAGGGGCTTGGGAAATGCGTTGATGAAGAATTTGCATTTTCAGGAAGAAGCAGACGGCCTCCGAAAGATGAATTTAACAGCATGATTGGTCTTGGATATACAATTCTTATAAGGGAGATTCAGTGCCAGCTTGAGAGCCATGGATTGAATGCGTATCTGGGATTTATGCACAGAGACAGGTATAATGCTCCGTCGCTGGCGTGTGATCTGGTTGAGGAGTGGCGTGCGATAATTGTAGATGCAGCTGTTTTGAGTCTTATTAGTAAGCACATGATACATAAAGAACATTTTCAAAGAGAAAATGAATCGGTGTACCTTAACAAAGAAGGCTGTAAGATATTTCTTAACTGGCTTGAAAGAAAGCTGAATACGAAGATTAGGTATATTGATGATGCTGAAAGCATGGATTTCAGACATGCAATTGATGCACAGATTATAAGCCTGATTAAAGCAATGGATAATAATGATGCTGGATTATATCAGCCTATAAGGGTTAGGTGAAAGTTATGGATGATACCAGAGATTTTTTCGATATTAATGAGCAGATATCAGATAACAAATGTTATGTTCTTATTATATATGACATTGAGGATGATAAACGCAGGGCAGCTCTGGCAAAGTATCTACAGATGTACGGCATCCGTGTGCAGAAATCAGCATTTGAGGCAATGATTAAGAAAAATGATTATAATAGTATCATTAAGGGCATTAAAAAATACTGCAAAGATAATGACAGCATAAGAATATATAAGCTGAATGCTTTATCAGAAGTAACTGTATACGGCAATGATATCAGAATGCAGAATGATGATGTGATTGTTATATAATTAAATATTAAAATATAACTCCGCTAAACCGTGTGTATGGCAGCATGGTCTGGCGGAGTTTTTGCATTAATTATCTGTAGTTTTGTGTGAGTAAATTTCAGACATTTTATTAACACTTTGGATGAATCTGTCGCGGAGTTCAGGTGGGTTAATTACCTCGGCGTTTTCACCAAATGAAAAGAAGAAATTATATGCCTGAAGTTGTGTGCAGTTAAATACCCATATATTATTATCTTTGATTTCGGTTCTCTTAGGACGCATATATATTCTGCTGTTATATATTTTTTTGCCGGTTTCGGTCAGCCTGATTTCTATAGATTCTGGTTCGTTGAGAAGATATTCAATTTCCTGATGCTCTAAGATGTTTTCTATATTCTTCTCCTGTTCTTTAGTAAGTTTGAAATTCTGACTGGTTACATTTGCTTCTGATATGTTAAGTCTTGCCATTGAAAATGAAACAATTTTCATCTTACTATCTTTAATACCTTTTATTTTTGAATAGCACAAAAGATAGGATTGTGTGTTGGATTTATTGTCAACAATCTTGTGAGGATATACTACGAAAATCTGATCAGGGTTTTTAGCATTAGGAATATGAAGAACAAGTTTTTTATCAATTGCATCGTTAATGATGTCATATGCCTCTTTCTTGAATATTTCTTCTCTTTTGATAAATGGTAGAGAACAGTATTCTTCAATAACGGCACGTAAATACTGGCTTTGTATCGTCGGAATGTTCGGCGTTCTCTGCGTGATTTCGTGAAACTCAATGGTATTATCAAGGCCGCCTATGCCGCCGTCGTTTTATGGCGAATATTCAAGCATGTCTTCTCCACTATATTCTTTATATCCATTGTCTGCCAGAAATTTCATGTTGTATTTATTGATATAACAGAATCGTCTGTTGCCTTTGATGTGAAGGCTTTTTTTGATGTTGTTTGCATATTCCCTGATTTCTGCGTCGACAATATCAGTTACGATAGCTTCTTTATTTTCTAATTCCTCAGTGCTCATGTGTTCATCCTCTGATGTGTCGCAGAGAGCTGATATTCTGTTTGCCCTATATATAAGAAGAGATGCTTTTGCATGTTTGAAATAATTGTTCAGGATTGTGTTAATGAATTGATTACGCTTATCAACTCCAAATATATCCATATCATCCGCTATAGTCATCTGCGCTGACGAACTTAATATTATGCGAATCTTTTGATCGTCATTAATCATAGCTTTTATTCTATCATTGTCTGAAATTTTTGGTGAATCACTAGCCATATTATTACCCTCCTGGTTTATAACAGTTCCTATAATAGGAACAGAAATCTATAAGATATAATATATATAACACTATTTTCGGAACAAATCAATAAAAAATCATTCCGTTGTCGTTCCGAAACAGATGATGCATAATAAAGACATCGAAAGGAAAACAAAAACAAGGCGGTTAATTAAAGGGAGGTGATTATATGTTATCTACAGCTTTTAATGTAATTTCAAAAATTATAATAATAATAAAGCTTTAAGTCCTGTTTAGTAAAAAGGAGGTGATAGCATGGGACCATTAGGATTGATTATAAAGATAATATTAGAATTTTAAGATTGGTTTATAGAGAGTAAGGAGGTGATAGTATGCTGAGTTTAATATTGGATGTAATAGAGGAGATAATTGATGCTTTAGATTTATAGGGAGGGACTAATTATGCGTGAGAAGTTGAAAGAGTTAGTAGATATGAACAGAATAATAAGCAGCAGTATAACCGGATGGATGTGAGCGGGCAGGATGAAAGGAGGTGATAGTATGGGACCATTAGGATTAATAGTTAAGATAATATTTATATTTTAGTTTTGGAAGGAGAATGTATTATGAAGATAGGTAAATGGATTGGTATTGCAGGTAAGATTTTGGAATTGGTTGCGGAGGGAATGGAAAATGATACGGCTGTGAAAACGATTTCAGATATAAGTGGAACTGATGAAAGTGAGGTGTATAAAGTGATAAATCTGTAAGTGAAAATGTGTTACAATAATTTTAGAATCGTATTAGGAGGGGTTATTATGTTTATTAATTTATCGAATCATGTATCAGAAAAGTGGAGCAAGGAACAGTTAGAGACAGCAAAAGTATATGGAGACATTGTAGATATTGGCTTCCCGGCGGTTGATCCAAAGGGAGACAGCGATTATATAGATAAACTTGTAGATGAATATTATAGTAAAATTTCGAAATATGACAAACCGGTGGTTATGTTACAAGGAGAGTTTACATTTACATATAGAATGGTTAAGAAACTTAAAGATTCAGGTATTACAGTTGTTGCAAGTTGCAGTGAAAGACATTCGGTTGAGGTACTTAAGGAAAACGGGAAGGTTGAAAGGAACAGTGTGTTTGAGTTTGTAAGGTTTAGAGAGTATTAATCAGGAAGGAGAATGTATTATGAAAGCGTATAATTGGATAGGAATTGTAGGAGAAATTTTAAAATTGATTGCAGATGGAATGAGAACAGAGGATTGAGTTTACAAGGTTAAGAGAAAGTTAATGAAAAAGGGTTTGATTATTAGGAGGATTTTATTATGAGAAAAGAAAACATTTATGAAGCTATTCAGGACGATATTATGAACGCAGCTATTAGTGAAGAAGACAAGAAGAAGATGTTAAAGAATGTGATGAGACTTAAGGAACAGAAGATGAACATTATGATTACTGGAGCTACAGGCTGCGGCAAGAGCTCTACGATTAATGCGATGTTTGATACTGAAGTGGCGAAGGTGGGAGTTGGAGCTGATCCGGAAACGATGGAAATTGAAAAATACGAACTTGATAATCTGGTATTGTGGGACACACCGGGGCTTGGAGATGGTAAGGAGGCAGATAACAGACATGCAAAGAATATTATAGAGAAACTTTCGGAGGTTGATGAGAATGGAAATGCACTTATAGATTTGGTTTTAGTTATTCTTGACGGAGGCAGCAGAGATTTAGGAACTTCATATGAACTTATTAACAATGTTATTATACCAAACCTTGGGGAGGACAAGAAAGACAGAATATTAGTAGCAATTAATCAGGCAGATATGGCAATGAAAGGAAGAAACTGGGACTATGAAAAGAACGAACCTAACGGGCAGCTGGTGGATTTTCTGGAAGATAAGGTTCGTTCGATAAAAGACAGAGTATATGAGGCAACTGGTGTAAAGATTGAACCTATTTATTATTGTGCAGGATATAAGGAAGGAGACAGACAGGAAAAACCATATAACTTATCGAAACTTTTGTATTACATTGTAAAGGCGACACCATCGGAGAAAAGGGCAGTATATGTAGACAATATTAATGGAGATAAGCAGATGTGGGAGGATGATGACGAACTGATTGATTATGGAAAGGAAACAAGAAACACTATATTTAGTTCTATTGTAGAGGGGGCAACGAATGGAGCAGATATCGGAGAGACTATTGGAAGTGTGTTTGGAACAGCTGGAAGTAAAATAGGTCGTTTAGCAGGAGGATTTATTGGTGGAGTTGTAGGATTTTTCGGCGGATTGTTTGGATAGAGGAGGTACATTATGAACAGATTATACAGATTAGATGATATTGATAGAAATTTGAGAGTAGCTAGATTCAGACCGTTAGATGTATTGATTGTTGGTGGGACGGGGACTGGCAAGTCCTCTACCATTAACGCATTATTTGAAAGAGAGGTGGCTGAGGTAGGCAGGGGGTGTGACCCGGAAACAATGGATGTCATGTCAATGGAATTAAATGAACTTTTACGTTTTTGGGACAGTCCGGGTTTAGGTGATAATGTAGAGAGTGATAAGAAGTATTCTAAGGATTTGGTTGATACATTATATAAGGAATATTATTTGGATAATAACAGGTATGGCTTGATTGATGTGGTTCTGGTAATAATTGATGGCTCTGGCAGGGACATGGGAACTACATACAATCTTCTCAACAATGTTATAGTACCAAATTTTCAAATCGACAGAATATTAGTTGCAATTAATCAGGCAGATATGGCAATGAAGGGAAGACATTGGAATGAAAGCAGCAATTGCCCGGATGCGGTTCTTATGGACTTTCTTGTGGAAAAAGCGGATTCTGTCAGAAACAGATTAATTGAGGCAACTGGTGTAAATGTAACGGAACCTGTATTTTATTCTGCAGAGAGAGGGTATAATGTTGAAAAGCTGATGGATTTAATAATTGATAATATGCCAGTTGAAAGGAGAAAATTAGTGGCATAGATTGTTGCTTGTATTGAGGAAAATAAGGAGGCGGTATATATGACAATAGCACCAATGTATAAAATATGTCCTTTGTGTTTAAGAAAATATGTCTGGAATCCTGATGTCGGACAGCTAATGTGCCCTTATTGCGGCAAAAAAGGGATACCAGGGATAGATGAACTTCCAAGGAAAATATTTAAGAAAAATGTATGGAAAAAGAGAAAGTAGATATTGAAACAGGTGTGTGATAGTAAAACAGTCAGTAAAACGAAGCTCATACAGTTGCTAAAAGTACTTGCATAATGTATAATATTATTGTTAAATTAATGGACATTGAAAACATGATTGAAGTATATTTGGTGAAATCAGCCGCGCATAGCATGAATACTGGGCTGAAAGGCATTTTGGCATATGTATGGATGGGATGATACAGTGAAAAATGAATCTGCCCCGCAAAGTGATGTATGAGCATAGAGAAATAGCGGGATTGCAAGGACAGTGTTAGAAGATATGAGAACCCTTGAAGGGATTGACACAAGCAGCTCTTTTGTTTCGTACGGAAGAGATTCGTTAGAAGATATGAGAACCCTTGAAGGGATTGACACAGGATTATATTCCTTCATAACCACTGTAGGTGTTGAGATTGTTAGAAGATATGAGAACCCTTGAAGGGATTGACACCATTGGCTTTGACACTTTTAACAAATGCATGTTTGAGTTAGAAGATATGAGAACCCTTGAAGGGATTGACACATGATGAAGTTATTGTATCACCAAATCTTACAAAGATGCGTTAGAAGATATGAGAACCCTTGAAGGGATTGACACTAGAAGTGATGATGAAAACAGTTCAACTTATTGTATATCAATAGAGTTAGAAGATATGAGAACCCTTGAAGGGATTGACACAGCATTAATAAACTTTCTGATACTTGGACAACCACAAAGAGTTAGAAGATATGAGAACCCTTGAAGGGATTGACACAATTCATCAGGGTCTGATTTGCTCACAGCTGCAGAATTGGTTAGAAGATATGAGAACCCTTGAAGGGATTGACACTCGTAAAAACTATCCCTATTATGCTCATGTTTTCTAGTTAGAAGATATGAGAACCCTTGAAGGGATTGACACTTTTCAACATACTCATCTGTTAATCTACTTTTATCCTGTTAGAAGATATGAGAACCCTTGAAGGGATTGACACATTACACGGCACAATGGCATTAATACATCTCGCACCATGTTAGAAGATATGAGAACCCTTGAAGGGATTGACACAAGTTCGACAATGCAAACTTAAATTTCTTCTTTGGAGGTTAGAAGATATGAGAACCCTTGAAGGGATTGACACTTTTTGTATTCCGAGCTGCACATCTGAAAAATTTCAGATGGTTAGAAGATATGAGAACCCTTGAAGGGATTGACACATTCAGGAACTGTTGCTCCAGGTACTATTTTTGTATCGTTAGAAGATATGAGAACCCTTGAAGGGATTGACACACTTCATCTGCGTGTTTCTCAATGAAGTCTTCAGACAGTTAGAAGATATGAGAACCCTTGAATGGGGAAATTGCCAAGCAAATCCAGCTTATATCTATGAAGAATAACAAGCAGATTCCATTCTGTTATGAATCAGAAGGCATAAAAAAGATTGTGTCAATCTTACATCTGTTAATTGTAGTCTATAACAATCCGTCTGTTACGGTTGTAATAGATGAATTAGATAGCGGTGTGTTTGAATATCTGCTTGGCGAAATGTTGGATATTGTTAGATGCTGTTATGAGCTTATCTGGTTCAGCAGATGCAAATGGTGAATTTGACAATTCAAGGAAAGGTAAATACAGATTATTAGATTTTAATATTCAAGACATATCATTATATGTAGCAAAGTTTAATGCGAAAAATGAAAGAGGTGAAATGGTATCTTCTGGTATTTGCTTAAATGAAAAGAGACTGTCAATGATACTGAAAAAGGGAAAATATGGATATGGGAAATAAAGATATATATAATCCTTATGGGGCTAAAGATTAATAGTATGTAGCATATGATGTAAGATATGCTACTGATACGATCTTTTGAGGAGAATGTGAGTATTCACATCAGAAACTTAGAATACTTTAATACGTCTAAGAGCGTTTTTAATAGGCAGCAATTTAATAATATATTAAGAATAATGGCCGGATATCCTGTCATTATTCTTAATATAAAAAGCTGGCGTAAATACAACATGCGTATTTATTGTATGCGAAGGATTGTATATATATTTAAACTTATATTTGTTCAAGGATATTTACATTCAGTAAGAAATCAAAAATTCCTACTGTTATAATGCCCTGCTCATCTGTACGCGGTTTGATATCGTCTTTTACAACAATGATTTTTTTGAATGAATCATTTAACTTGGTAAGGGATTTTTTCCTGCACTATCTTTTCAGGAGATGTCATTTCGAATGCTGATTGTATATAATATTTTTTATCGCTCTTGTTAGCAATAAAGTCTATTTCTAGAAGTTTCTTTTCTCTTTTTCCTGAATTTGACATTTCATAAGTTTCCACAACACCTACATCAATACGATAACCACGGCTCCTAAGTTCCGTGTAGATGATGTTTTCCATAATGAGGTTTTCTTCTTGTTGTCTGAAATTCAGGCGGGCATTTCTTAAGCCGACATCTTCAAAATAATATTTTGCTGGAGTGTCTATATATTTTTTCCCTTAACATCGAATCTAACAGATTTTTCAATAAGAAATGCGTCAGATAAGTAATCTAAATATAGCTTAATTGTCTTATCAGACAATGATTTCTGACTCATGCTTTTAAACGAGTTAGAAAGTTTGCTAGGATTGGTTAAGGAACCTGTAGCTGAGGCAACAATGTCTACAAGAATATCCAATTCATCATCTGGATTTCATCCAAAAAGACATAATAAGTTTTCTCATCTTTAATATAATCTTTTACATATCAACGCCCATGGAGAGCAGCTTATTTTTGTAAAGATGAAATAGAAGATATGATTTTCCACATCGTCTGATTCCAGTAACAACTTTTACAAGACCATTTTCCTTACGGTCTAGTAATTTATTTAAATATCTGTCTCTTATGATTTCCATAATATCTCCGAAAAAAGGTGCAATGCAACATTTTTCGGAATGCAGTGACTTTAATGAGTATTAAACCATTCAGATAGAAAATTTTGAAAACATACTGCTTCTGGAGGTCGTTGTGATGTAAACGCTCCATCTGATTTTCATTTTGGCGTTGCTGTATTGCGAGTAACATATTTTGGGCAAACACAATGGTCATATGGGCTGTCGATGCCATACATAGTAAGGATAGTTTCAAGTTTTGTGCAAAGTCCCAAAATTGATATAAGATTTTGTTAATAGTTATAAATGTGCAGAGCCGATTCTCCGAGTTCTGCACATTTCTGTATTATATATGAGTCTGTGGTTTATACTATCAATACATACAGATGAATTGATTATAAGAAATAAAAAATGTCAAAAACCAAATTCGCATTGATTTATTAGTGGGTTAATGATAATATATGCCTGTAAGGAGGATAGAATTATGGCAAGTCGTATCGTGAGAATTGAGAGCATAACTATAGATAATTTTAAGAATGTAACGCATGGAACACTTGATTTTGAAAACAAGCGAAAGGATTATAAGGCAAGTGTGTTAGGACTATATGGTCAGAATGGTTCAGGTAAAACTGCATTGATTGATGCAATTCATTTGCTTAAATTAGCACTATGCGGTAAGGCAGTTCCTAAGAAATATGCTGATTATATCAATGTAGATACAGAATATGCTACATTAGAATATAACTACGTGGTTCGATATCCTGAAATTGTCTATAATGTATGGTATCAGTTTTCTATTAGAAAAGTTATAGATGAAAGTGCTGCGGGCAATGCTGAAACAACGAATGAAATTGCAACAAAAGTGGAAATTTTTGATGAGGTTTTAGCATTTTCTTATAAATCTAAGAATGATAAGATGCGTAAAGCACCTTTGATTGATACGCGTACAGATGAACTTTTTACACCAAAGGCAAAGATGCAGGAACTGGTTGGCAACGATAAAGAAAAGTATATGGATTTGCTCGTTACGAAGAGACTTACAAAAGCTACTTCAAGAAGTTTTATTTTTTCCAGAGAACTTATAAATCAATATCGCAGGAATTGCAGGAATGAGCTTTATATGAAACTTATTGAAAGCTTGTATATGTTTGGACATAGAGAGGTGTTTGTTATTGATACGGAGAGTATTGGTTTGATTAGTTTGAATACGCTTCCGCTGGTATTTAAATACAGAAATGAAACTTCAGAAGCAGTTGGCGGTGTGTTGCTTTCGTTAAATGGGCCGGCATTGATTCCAGAGGATACTTATGGAATTGTTGAAAATGTAATTAAGAATATGAATATTGTTCTGGAACAGTTGGTTCCGGGACTTAGAATTGGTGTTGTAGATTTAGGTTCAACAATGACTAAAGATGGGAAAATTGCCAAACAAATCCAGCTTATATCTCTGAAAAATAACAAGCAGATTCCGTTCTGTTATGAATCAGAAGGCATAAAAAAGATTGTGTCAATCTTACATCTGTTAATTGTAGTCTATAACAATCCGTCTGTTACGGTTGCAATAGATGAATTAGATAGTGGTGTGTTTGAATATCTCCTTGGCGAAATGTTGAATATTATTTCTGAAAAGGGAAAAGGTCAGTTGATATTTACATCTCACAATCTCAGACCATTAGAAACAATTGATAAAGGATTTATTGCATTTACAACAACTAATCAGAAAAACAGATATATTCGTTTAACTAATGTTAAAGGAACTAATAATCTTAGAGACTTTTATTATAGGGATATTGTGTTGGGAGAGCAAAGCGAGCAGGTGTATAATCCTACCAATAATTTTGAGATAGCTTTAGCGTTTAGAGAGGCAGGTGAAGCCTTTGGCTCGTAGGAAAATTGTTTTTGTAATTGTAGAAGGAGCATCTGATGATACAGCGTTGGGTATATCTTTAAACCAGGTATTTGATAAAGAATCTGTTTATATTCATATTATGCATGGGGATATTACTACTCGAACTGGAGTTGATTCGCAAAATATTGTTTCGAAGGTTGGTAATGAAGTGAAAGCTTATGCTGCAGCTAATCACTATAAAGCTACTGATTTTAAGCAGATTATCCATATTGTTGATACAGATGCAGCTTATCTTTCTGATGATAAAATTCTTGAGGATTTAGCATGTATGGAATTGTCTTATCAGGATGATGGGATTCACACTAACAATGTTGGAAAAGTAGTTGATAGAAATAAGCAAAAGACAGATAATTTATATCGTTTAAGGGGTTGTGGAAATATATGGAATATTCCATACAGAGTATATTATATGTCATGTAATCTTGATCATGTGTTATATGATAAACGAAATAGTACTGACGAAGAAAAAGAAAATGATGCATATGCATTTGCAAAGAAATACAAGGATAATGTGAATGCTTTTTTAGAGTATATGTGTGAATCATCTTTTTCTGTGAAGGGTGATTTTAAGGATTCATGGCAATTTATAGAAAAGGATATGCATTCCATTGAAAGACATACAAATCTGCCAATTTGTCTGTTAGAGGAAATAAAAGATAAAGAATCTTAATACACCTCCCCGCAAGCCAACCAGCTTACGGGGAGCATTTTTAATAGAACATTTTAATACAGCGACTGCATTTTTTCTATCTCATCTTTCATTTCTTTAACAAATTCATCAGGGGCAATTACTTTTACCCATGAGCCCTGACTTAACAGGAACATTTTGATTCCGTTGCCGTAGACTTCCGCCTCGATGAGATATTTGTTGTCGTAGCGGTCAATTACTTTAGCGGTTGGCAGACGGTCAAGGATAGCCTGGAGTGATGGTCCGGTGAATTCAAATCTGATTTTTCTGAGTGGCCCCGGCCACATGAACTGGCTTCGTTTGCGGAGCAGTCCCTCATCAAATTCAACATTTTTAGGAAGTTCAAGCTTTTCCCTGTGGACAGTCATATCACAGATTCTGTCGATCCTGAAATATGTAGGTGTATCAGATAATGTGTCTTCACATTTGTATGCAATCAGATAGAAGTAGTATTCACTAAACATTATTGATACTGGTATGATTCTGTGCTTGACCCTGTCACGGTTCATTTTGTAATAGCTGATTGTGATTGCACGCTGTTCCTGAATGTAGTTGGAAAGCTTCCATACATTATCAATTACGCTGTCGCAGTCTGAGCCGACTTCTTCATAGTTAAACATTTCTTTGGCAATAAGCTGTTCAAGGCGTTTTTTGTCTGAATAGCTTGTGTGTGTTTTCAGTTTTCCGATTATTGTGAGCAGTTCTTCATGGCTGAATGCCCGGCTTCCGATAAGCACTTTAGCTATGGCAAAAAGCTCTTTGTTGGAGAATAGATTGTCCATCTCTAATGTGTAGCAATGGTCTGAAGCAGAGTATTTTAATTCAGCATTGCCAAGAATATCGCGATAGTCGGCAAGGAATGCTTTCAAATCGTTAATATCTCTTGTTATGCTTCTTGTTGACACATTACTTTCGTCGGCGAGTGCGGCTACCGAGAGGGACTCGCCCTTTAAAGCCCGAAACAGCAGTTTAAGGACTCTATCAGCTTTGTAATTCTTATATTCATTATCCATATCCGATGCCTCCTGATATTGATTATACTATATTTTATAGACAATATGTTATATCAGATTAGCGACAAAGCCTGTCATACTAAATTAATTTATAAATATTTTGCTGTGACACAGCATGTCAGTCCGGATTAATACAATGATTTTATAAAAATTAAGGAGGAACGCAAATGCTTACAAGTCAGGAGATTATTGATGCAGTTACAAGGGGGATTAATCTGGCAATTATTGATAAGAAGAACTCTGGGGTATCGGACATAAGGGCGCTGCTTATGCTGCTGGATTATGGGGATATTGGTGAAAATGTTTTTTCTGCCGATGAGATTTCTTTGAAGAATAAAATATCAATCAGCGCACAGCTTAAAAGAAGAGTTAAGGCACATGAGATGGCTGTTGTAGATATTTTGGAAGATGCTGACGCAGCAGGCTGTATATTTACTACGGATAGAATTGTATACTGGTATAATTACGGTGAGAATTATACGATAATTCCTTACGAGGCGGTCATCGACGCTGATTATTCCGAAGAATATGTAACCTTAAAAGTTTTTGGAGAGCTTGTTGAGTCGGATATCACAGAAGAAAATATTGATACTATATTTGACGGATTATTACATGGCGGAGAGATTTCTCTGTATACCGGTTCATACTGTAATGATGAATATTCTAAATTTATGTATATGTACATCATGGATATCTGTGACTGGCTTATTAAAAATAATGAGGAAGAGCAAAGAATGTATGAAGAATATGAGGAGGAATAATGGATACGGAGGATAAAAAATGGTATATCAATGAGCGTAATAGGCGGCAGTGCAGGGAACATAAGTTAAGAAAATTTACCACCTTATTTCTTATATACTGGGTTGGGTTTAGCCTGACTATTATGATCTTTTTTAAATACAAGATTAATGAATTGTACGAGCTTAACAGGAAGACACAATTACAGATTGAGCTGCTTAAAGAGCAGCTCGATAATTACAATGAGAAGGACATCAGGAAAAGCAACGGTGGAAAGTATAATACTTGGACTGATGAGGTGTGTGATAATAAATAGAATATATCCTATGGAATTTTCAATCACATAGTAATATAATATGTAAGCCACCAGTCCTGGGA
>OGYC01000699.1_pt1 | contig 34031 bp, 30 predicted proteins | sample 1576461 | NCBI WGS metagenome assembly OGYC01 (sample SAMEA3541569, study PRJEB24748) | human gut metagenome | biome: human gut; feature: human-associated habitat; material: faeces | place: China | collected 2012 | reverse complement strand
GTGCAGGATCATCTCCTGCACGGCGGCCTGTTGTATCGGGGAAAATGTTATTTCACGTATTTGCCTTCGCAGATATTCTTGCAGCAGGCGCTGATGGGGAACCAGCAGCAGTCCCGGCAGATATCGGCCAGCATCTCGGGGGTGGCTTTGGCATCGATCTCCCGGATGAGGGCCTGGTAGTCGTATTCCTTTTCCTCCAGCCCGAAATACTCCACGGTCTTGCGGTCGTATCGCTTGACCTTTTCCTGTGTGTCGCACAGGTCGGTGCCCAGCTTGTTGGGGCAGCAGGAACAGAGGGTGTCGGTGGAGAAGGTGAGCTGGACCTTCGTCCCGGGCACCTCCCGCAGCTGGTGGACGATATCATTCATGTGCTCCACAAAGGCTTCGCTGTAGCCATGGCCGGAGTAGCCCTGGGTGCAGAGCAGGTGATGCGGGCGCAGTACGATGCTCATGCCTTTTTTACCCCCGGGATCCGCTTCCGGATGTTCAGGCCCAGCACGCAGGCCAGCACAGCTTTGATGATGGCGGTGGGGATGAAGGGAAGAACGCAGGCAGAAACAGCCACGGACACGGTGCTGTGGGCGACGATCACGAACAGGATAACACCCACGATATAGTTGACCACGGTGCCCACGACAACCGCCACGGGGAAAGCACCCTTGAAGGCATCCCTGTGCTCCACGCCCAGGCCGATGATGTAGGCCATGATGGGGAAGGAGATCAGGAAGCCGCCGGTGGGGCCAACAAACTTATCGATGCCGCCGGAGAAGTTGGCCAGCACGGGCACACCCACAGCGCCCAGCATCAGGTAAACGAGCGTGGCAATGGCGGACAGCTTGGAGCCCAGCACCACAGCCGCCAGCGTGATGGCGAAGGTCTGCATGGTCATAGGTACGCCCAGCGGCATGGGGATGGAGATCTGTGCCATCACGGCGATGACGGCGGCAAACAGGCCCGCGTAGCAGATATCGCGCACCGAGAACTTACTGGTCTGATTCATGGTAAAAAATCCTCCTCTGATTTGGTACAAACAACGTCCCGATTAAACCAGAAAGCGGCAGACAGGTCAACTTGCGATTTGCGCAAAGGTTTACAATCTGTGAAAATTTGCTGAAAAGCGTGCAAACGAAATTTGGACGCTTGTGTATCCGGGCAAAATGCGATACACTACACCTATACATAGGAAAGGAATCTGGCAGGCCGCCCTCCGGCGGGCCTGAATCTGATAGGAGGAACATGATGATCTGGAACAAGAAGAAGGACGGCGCGGAGAACCCGGGTGCGGAAACGCCTGCGGCACAGACAACCAAGGCCCCGGTGCTGTTTTTGCAGAAGAACTGGAAATGGCTCGTGCCGGTGGTCTGTGTGGTGATCGCGGGCGGTGTGTTTTTGCTCAAGCCCAAGAGCGCCAGCACCACAGCCGTGGACCCCAGCTATCTGGAGACCAGCCCTGAAGTGCGGGATGTCTCCAACACCCTGAGCGGCACCGGTACCCTGAACCCTGCCAACACCTACACCGTGAAATCTCTGGTGGAGGGCAAGGTGCTCACCGGCGAGTTTGAAGAGGGCGACGTGCTGGATGAGGGGAGCATCCTCTACACACTGGACAGCTCGGATGCTTCCACCAACTTTGAAAAGGCCGAGATCGCCATGCAGCAGGCACAGCGCAGCTATGACAAGGTGGTGGACCGCCAGTATGTGCGCGCCGAGGTGGATGGCACTGTGAGCACCCTGAAGGTCGCCAAGGGCGACGAGGTGACCAGCGGGCAGGAGGTCGCCATCATCCGCGACAGCTCCAAAATGCTGCTGACGCTGGAATTCCCCGCCGCTGATGCCGCCAATTTCAGCGTGGGCCAGACCGCCCAGGTGACGCTGGACGGCACCTTTGAGCAGTTGGACGGCACCGTGACCAGCGTGACCGGAACGGATGCCCTGAGCACCGGCAACCTGCTCACCCGCACCGTGACCATTGCCGTGCGGAACGCGGGCGGCCTGACCACCGCGCAGGCGGCCACCGCCTCCATCAACGGGGTCAGCTCCATCGGTTCTGCCACCTTTGGCTATCAGGCGGAGCGTACCCTGACCGCACAGGCTGCAGGTACTGTGACCTCCATCCATGTGCAGGAGGGTCAGACCGTTGCCAAGGACGATATCCTGATCGAGCTGAGCGGCGATGACCTGACCGAGAGCATCCAGTCTGCCTCTGAGACCCTGCGCAGCGCTGAGATCTCCCTGCAGAACCTGCAGGATACCATGGCCAACTATACCGTAACCTCTCCCATCAGCGGCACCATCATTGAAAAGGATGCCAAGGTGGGCGACGCGGTCAAATCCGGCGATACCCTCTGCGTCATCTACGACCTGAGCTATCTGGAAATGGTCATCAACGTGGACGAACTGCAGATCAGCTCCCTGACTGTGGGCCAGAAGGTGCAGATCACAGCCGATGCCGTGCAGGATAAGAACTATGTGGGCACTGTGACCCGCGTCTCCATGAAAGGCACTTCCAATGGCGGCACCACCACCTACCCGGTGACCATCCGCATTGACGAGACCGACGGCCTGCGGCCCGGCATGAACGCCAACGCCGAGATCGTGGTGGCCGAGGCCGCCAATGCCCTGACCGTGCCCAATGCGGCCATCGTCCGGGGCGGCTATGTGCTGGTGACCCAGGATTCCCCCAGCGCCTCCAAGGCGGATACCACCATGGAGGCACCCGAGGGCTTTGTCTATGTGGCCGTCAAGACCGGTGTCAGCGATGATGATTACACCCAGATCGTCAGCGGCATCCAGGAGGGGGACACCATTGGTTACGACCCCAACTCGGTCAGCAGCGACAGCTACTATGACGATGGCAGCGGCATGATGATCTTCTGATGGGAGGATGGAATGAGTGCTCTGATCGAATTTGATGCGGTCTGCAAGTATTACCAGATGGGCGACACCACGGTAAAAGCTGCCGACCACATCACCATGAAAATAGAAAAAGGCGAGTTTGTTGCCATTGTGGGCCAGTCCGGCTCCGGCAAGTCCACCTGCATGAACATCATCGGCTGCCTGGATGTGCCCACGGCGGGCACCTACCGGCTGAACGGCCGGGATGTGGGCAAGATGAGCCGGAACGAGTTGGCCTCCATCCGCAACGAGATGCTGGGGTTCATCTTCCAGCAGTATAATCTTCTGCCCAAATTAAACTTACTGGAAAACGTGGAGGTGCCGCTGGTCTATGCGGGCATCCCCCGCGCCGAGCGCCACCGCCGGGCCCGCGAGGTGCTGGAGCAGGTGGGGCTGGGCGATAAGCTGAAAAACAAGCCCAACCAGCTTTCGGGCGGCCAGCAGCAGCGCGTATCCATCGCGCGGGCGCTGGTGCGCAACCCGGCGATCATTCTGGCTGATGAGCCCACCGGCGCGCTGGACAGCCACACCGGCCGCGAGGTGCTGGGAATGCTGCAGGATCTGCATGGGCAGGGCCATACGGTGGTGCTTATCACCCATGACAACTCTATTGCCGTGCAGGCCGACCGCATCATCCGGCTGGAGGATGGTCAGGTGGTCTACGATGGCGACTCCCGCGCGCCGGAAGCCATCGTCCAGCCGACGCTGAACTTTGAACCGGCAGAACAGGAGGGGAACAAATGATCATTGAGACCTTCCGTCAGGCCCTCCAGAACGTGTGGAGCAACAAGCTCCGCACCTTCCTGACCATGCTGGGCATCATCATCGGTGTTATGGCGGTCATCGTCATCGTGGGTCTGGGCAACGGCATGACCCAGAGCATGCGGGACAGCTTTTCGGCGCTGGGCACGAATGCCCTGTCCATTCAGGTCTGGGGCTACGGCTCCCGCACCGCCTCGGTGGAGGATGTGTATAAGATCGCGGATAAGAACAAGGAGCTCATCTCCGCAGTCTCGCCCCAGATCGATTTCAGCAACAACACCCCCAAGGTGGGCACCACGACCTACCGCTACGGCACCAGTGTTTACGGTGTGGACGAGCACTACGCCGAGATGAAAAACTATACCCTCGCCCAGGGGCGCGGCCTGCAGTACATGGACATCAAGGACAACAAGCAGGTCTGCATCATTGGTGATTACCTCAACCGGGCGGCCTACGGCGGCAATGCGGTGGGCCAGACCATCAAGCTGGGGGCCTACAAGTTCCGGATCGTGGGCGTGCTGAACGCCAAGGTGACGGACAAGAACATGCAGCAGGGCTCCGACGATGACTGCATCTATCTGCCCTACACCACGGCCATGCGGCTCTCCAGCCAGTCCAGCGCCAAGAACTTTGTTGCGATCATGAAGGACGAGAGCCGGGCCAACGAGGCCAAGGCGGTGGTGGAAAGCGGCCTGTACGACCTGCTCAAGAGCGACAACGCTTATTACATCTACAGCGCCAGCGAGTGGCTGGAGGAGATGAACGAGATGATCAACATGGTCATCATCATCCTTACCGGCATTGCCAGCATCTCGCTGCTGGTGGGCGGCATCGGCATTATGAACATCATGCTGGTGTCGGTGACCGAGCGCACCCGGGAAATCGGCATCCGCAAGGCACTGGGTGCCAAGGAGCGGGTGATCCTGTCGCAGTTCGTGGTGGAAGCTGCCACCACCTCCGCACTGGGCGGCGTGCTGGGCATCGTCCTTGGCTATATCGTGTCCATGGCGGCAAACCGCATCCTGCCCATGATCTCCAGCGACATTGATGTGACCGTCAGCCCCTCGTTCAACTCCATCGTGGTGGCCTTTGGCATCTCGGTGGGCATCGGCGTACTGTTCGGCTATCTGCCCGCAAAGCGTGCCGCAAGGCTGAACCCCATTGAAGCGCTGAGATATGATTAAACCTCTTACCGCTTCGGTCTGGCTTTGCCAGCGCCTTGCGGAGCTCCCCTAATAGGGGCAACAACGACGACCGCCGCCAGTGGCGGATGAAGGGAGGAGTTGTTGGGGCCGCGGCCAGCAGGATGCAAGTGCAAGGCTTTGCACGAAGCAGACGCTGGGAGCCGCAACCCGGAATACATTAGAAACTATTTTAAGGAGGATCTTCCATGAAAAAGCGAATCCTTGCATTTCTGCTGGCGGTGAGCATTGCCGTGTCGATGCTGGTGCTGCCGGCAGCGGCAGCGGGCAACGCCAACACGGCGGTCCAGCTGTCCATCACGCTGAACGCGATGGACAGCAGCCAGCAGGCTGCTCTGAACGCTGTGGTCACCCGCGGTGCGCTGGCCCGGATGCTGGTGTCCTACTCCACCTACCGCGAGAGCGTGGGCTCTCAGGGCACAGTGGGCACCCTGTTCACCGACCTGCCCGGCACTTCGCCCTATGCACCCTATGTCCGCATTGCGGTGCAGAACGGTTGGATGAACGGCTACACCGACGGCTCTTTCCGGCCCGACAACGCCGTGACAATGGAGGAGGCAGTCACGGCCATCCTCAAGCTGATGGGCTATAAGATGACCGACCTGAGCGGCTCCTTCCCCAACGCACAGCTGAACAAGGCCAGTGAGCTGGGCCTGCGCAATCAGGTGGACCGCAGCCAGGGCGAGGCGCTCAACTACGAGGAGTGCGCCCTGCTGTTCTACAACGCCCTGACAGCCAACGCTGCCAGCGGCAGTGCCTACGGCAGCAGTCTGGGCTTCACGGTCTCCAATGGCCAGGTGGATACCTCCAGCGTCATGCTCAAGAGCCTGAAGGGCCCCTTTGTGGCGGGCGATACGGTCCAGCTGCCCTTTGTTCCCAAGATGGTCTACCGCAACGATAAAGCGTCGGAATCTGCGGAACTGAACAAATACGATGTGTATTATTACAGTGAGAGTTTACAGACATTGTGGGTCTACACCCGCCGGGCCGCTGGCCGCATCACGGCAGTTTCGCCCAGTGCCAGCGCCCCCACCAGTGTAACGGTGGCAGGCACCAGCTATACGCTGGGTTCCTCTGCGGTGGCCTCCCAGGTGTCCTCCCTCAACGGCGGCGGCGTGGGCGAGGTCGTCACCCTGTTGCTGGGCATGAACAATGAGGCTGCCGGGATCGTGACCGGCGAGGAAGCCGACAGCGTGTTCTACGGTGTCGTGCAGACCGCCACCCGCAGTCTGGTGGAAGAGAACGGCGCGGATGTTTTGCAGAAAGTCTCCGTCATGTGCACCGATGGCATTGCCCGCACTGTGAACGTGGACAAAAGCCTGAATTTTCCGCAGGGGTGGCTGGTAGAAATCAAGGTCACCCCGGAGGGTGAGAGCGTGGAGCACATCGAGGACCGCCGCGTCAACGGCACCATCAATACCAATGCCACTGCGCTGGGCGCTGCCGCCCTGGCCGACGATGTAGAGATTCTGGATACAACTTCGGAGGGTGTGGCTGGGACGGTTCGTCCCAGCCGCCTATCGGGGGTAACACTGAGTGACCTCGATGTCCGCTACTATACCGTCAACGATGCCGGACAGATCGACCGGCTCATCCTGAACGATGTGACCGGCGACCTGTGGAGCTACGGCGTGCTGGACGATGTGAAAAATCTGGCCATGAATTATTCTGACCTGAAGAACCTTTTCACCGGCATTGCGGCGGGAGACTCCGCCTCCGGCACCACGACCACGACAGGCACCACCACCGGATCGACCACGGGCGGCACCGACGGCTCCGGCTCTGCCTCGGGTACCACCACTGTGACCGGTACCACGGCGGCAGACCGCCTGTCCAACCTGCTGGTGCCCACCACCAGCGAGATCCTGTGGGGCATCGTTTCGGGCGATATCCTGAGCACAGCCTGGCAGAAGCTGACCAGCAACACCGGCTCCCTGATGAGCATTGGCTTCCAGCAGATCGCGGAGATCACGGGCACCCCCTTCAAGCAGATCTTCAACTATATCGGCGGCGGGGCGACCTATATCTGCTACGTCAACGGCGCGGCGGCCAGCTACACCACGGCCATCAAGTATCCGGTGCTGGCGGGCGGCATTGCCGTGCGGCGGGAGACCACCGGCTCTGTCAAGGCCATGATGCAGCTGATGCCCCTGAAGATCGACAAGGTCGGCGCGGCCTCGGTGCTCTCGGGCAGTGAACGCTACGAGATGGCAGACAATGTGCAGGTCTACCTGTGGTACAAGGGCCAGTATTACCCCACCAAGCTGGCTCAGGTGGATGCGGACGGCTACCAGCTGACCGGCTGGTACGATAATTTCGGCTGCGCTGCCGGAAAAAAGGTCCGCGTCATCATTGCGGTCAAGAACGACTGATGCTTTATTACAGCGGCCTGAGCCGCACACTGCGGCAGCTGCGCTGGGTGCTTTACCCGCGCCGCTGCCCTTTTTGTGACCGGGTGCTGGGCAGCCGGCCTGCCTGCCCGGACTGTGCCGATGGGCTGGCAGAGCTGCGCCGTGCACCCTCCATGCGGCTGCGCGGCTCCGAGCACTACCTGGGACGGCTGGATGGGGCGGCCGCACCCTACCGATACACCGGCCTTGTCCGCCGCGCGGTGCTGCGGGCGAAATATCAGGGCGCGCCCTGGGCAGCTGTGGAGCTGGGCGTGGAGATGGCCCGCCTGCTCTTTGGCAGCGAGATCAGAATGTGCGGCTCTGAGCCCCTGCCCGAACCGGTACCGGGCCTTGACCGGGGTTACGACTGCATCCTTCCGGTACCGGCCTCCAGCAAAAAGCGCGGCTACAATGTGCCGGAGCGGATGGCACAGCCCCTTGCCCGGGCGGTGGGCGTGCCGGTGGTCACGGACGCGCTGACCCGCGCCCGCTCCACCCGGCGGCAGGAGGGACTTTCCCTTGATGAGCGGCTGGCCAATGTGGCGGGTGCCTTCCGGGTGGCACGGCCGGAGGCTGTGGAGGGAAAGCGCATCCTTCTGGTGGACGATGTCCTGACCACCGGAGCCACGGCCTCGGCCTGCGCGCAGGCTCTGCTGGATGCCGGTGCGCAGAGCGTGTTCGCTGTGGCGCTGGCCACGGTGGAGTTTCCGCAGCCGGTGGGCAGCACAACGGCCATTGCCGAAAATGAAGAAGAAATTTGAAAATAGTGCTTGACAAAACACCATTCTTCGGGTATACTGATTGAGCTGTGAGCGACAAGCTCGATTAGATGTCCGGGTGTAGCGCAGTTTTGGTAGCGCGCTTGAATGGGGTTCAAGAGGCCGTGAGTTCGATTCTCGCCACTCGGATTGAAACAAGACCGACGATTTCAAAAGAGATCGTCGGTCTTGATTTTTTATTCGGCTGTTTCTGGTGCACTGTCCCGGAGGGGCGGGCACCGCTGCAAGGAGGGCGAGTTTATGAATGCTGCACTGCGCCGGGATGCGGATGTGATCCTTCGTTCCAGCCTGAACGCTGTTCTGCCGGATGAGGCGGTGCGCCGCGCGCTGCGGGATCTCCGGCCCGGGAAGGGCCGGGTGCTTCTGGTGGCTGCGGGCAAGGCGGCCTGGCAGATGGCACACGCGGCGGTTGAAACGCTGGGCCGGGTGGATGGCGGCGTGGTCGTGACCAAGTACGGCCATGTGAAAGGTGAGATCCCCGGGGTGACCTGCTATGAGGCGGGCCACCCGGTGCCGGATGAAAACGGTTTTGCGGCTACCCAAAAGGCGCTGGAGCTGGTGCAGGGGCTGACTGCCGGGGATACGGTGCTGTTCCTGCTTTCCGGCGGCGGCAGTGCGCTGTTCGAGCAGCCGCTCGTTCCCGGGGCAGAGCTGCAGGAGATCACGAGCCAGCTGCTGGCCAGCGGGGCCGACATTGTGGAGATGAATACCATCCGCAAGCGGCTTTCCGGTGTAAAGGGCGGGCGGTTCGCGCAGCGCTGTGCCCCTGCGCAGGTGTTCAGCATCGTGCTGAGCGACATTCTGGGGGACCCGCTGGATATGATCGCCAGCGGCCCGGCGGTGCCGGATACCTCCACCTGCGCCCAGGCGCTTGCCGTTGCCGAAAAGTATCATCTGGCACTCTCAGCACAGGCCCGGGCCCTGCTGGCGCAGGAAACGCCCAAAACGCTGGACAATGTGACCACCCGGATCACCGGCAGCGTGCGGGAGCTTTGCCGTGCCGCGGCCAGCGCCTGCCGGAATCTGGGATATGAACCGGTTCTCCTGACCGACCAACTCTGCTGCGAAGCACGGGAAGCAGGCAGCTTTCTTGGCTCCATTGTCCGCACCCAGGCAGGGCAGGGGAAAAAGCTGGCCTACATCGCGGGCGGCGAGACCATCGTTCACCTGACCGGAAAAGGGCTTGGCGGAAGAAATCAGGAGCTGGCCCTTGCGGCTGCGCCTGCCATTGCCGGGCTGAACGCGGCGGTGTTCTCTGTGGGCAGCGATGGCACAGACGGCCCCACCGATGCCGCCGGCGGCTATGTGGATGGGGCTACCCTTGCCGCGCTGGAGGCCGGGGGCTGGAGCGGATACGCTGCTTTGCAGAACAACGATTCCTACCACGCCCTGAAAGCAGTGGATGGCCTGATCATCACCGGGGCAACGGGCACCAATGTCAACGATGTGGCGGTGGCCCTGATCGGGGAAAAAACACCGCCTGTGAGCCCGGAAGTTTCCCCGGAGTTGTGATTGCATTCCTCCGTTGAGTATGTTATACTGAACAGCGAACTGAATAGAAAACAGCAGGTGCGTACCGCCCGCAGCTCTGGCCGGGGGCAGGCACGTTAAAAGGGAAGCGGGTGCAAATCCCGCACGATCTCGTCACTGTGATAAGGGAGTTTACCGCCAGGGTGCAGCTGCACCGGTCACTGGAACGTATGTTCCGGGAAGGCGGCGGTGGATGTTGAGCTTTCAGCCAGGAAACCTGCCCGCTGTTGGTACGGGGGCGCAAGCCCCAGATCACGAGGAATTGGTTGTACCCAAAAAGCCTGAAAAAACTGAAAAGGGCCTTTTTGCTTTGCCGTCCCGCAAGCAGAAAGGCCCCTTTTGTTTTGCCGGGCACTCTTTCCTGTACCTTCTGTTCAGCAAAAATCATGTTCAAAAACAGGAAAGGAACGAACAAAAATGAGAAAACGCACCATCCACAAAGCAGCGGCCGCTCTGACCGCTCTGGCCCTCTGCGCCGGTGTACTGACCGGCTGCGGCGGTGCCGCAAGCAGCACCACTGCTTCCAGCACGGCAGGATCTGCTGCCAGCAGCGAGGTTTCCGGCGAGGAGGCTGACGAATTGGCCGCAAAGAACGTTGCAGACCTGATCGATGCCATCTATGTGCAGGAGCGCACCGATGACACCGATGCCCAGTGTGAGGCCGCCAAGGCCGCATGGGATGCCCTGACCGATGCCCAGAAGGAGCTGGTCGAGGGCGAAGAGGCTGACCCTGACTACTTTGGCCGCGACACCGGCGATGCTTCCAAGGACGACAGCCGCAATCAGGACGACATCGGCGAGAATGAGCTGCTGGTGGTCTCCTTCGGCACCTCCTTCAACGACAGCCGAGTGAAGGACATCAAGGGCATCGAGGATGCGCTGCAGGCCGCTTATCCCGATTGGTCTGTCCGCCGCGCCTTCACCGCACAGATCATCATCAACCATGTTCAGGCCCGCGATGGCGAGAAGATCGACAACATGCAGCAGGCTCTGGACCGCGCTGTGGCCAACGGCGTGAAGAATCTGGTCGTCCAGCCCACCCACCTGATGCACGGTGCAGAGTACGACGAGATGATGGAGATGATCGACGAGTACAAGGACAAGTTCGAGAGAGTCGCCGTTGCCGAGCCCCTGCTGGGCGAGGTCGGTGCTGACGCTGCTGTCATCAACGCCGACAAGGAAGCTGTTGCCAAGGCCGTTACCGCTGCCGCTGTGAAGGATGCCGGTTTCGACAGCTTGGACGCTGCCGCTGAGGAGAAGGTCGCCTTTGTCTTTATGGGCCACGGCACCTCCCACACCGCAAAGGTGAGCTACAGCCAGATGCAGACCGCCATGCAGACCCTGGGCTACAGCAACGTGTTCATCGGCACGGTGGAGGGTGAGCCCGAGGAGACCGCCTGCGAGAACGTCATCGAGGCTGTCAAGGCCGCCGGTTACACCAAGGTCATCCTGCGCCCCCTGATGGTCGTTGCCGGTGACCACGCCAACAACGATATGGCCGGTGCGGATGACGATTCCTGGCTGAGCCAGTTCCAGGCCTCCGGTGACTTCGCGTCCGTGGAGTGCCAGATCGCCGGTCTGGGTGAGATCGAGGACATCCAGCAGCGCTACATTGAGCACACCAAAGCCGCCATTGATTCCCTGAACGGCTAATATTCCGCATTCCAATGCCCGAAGGGAGAGATCTTTTCGGGCATTTTTCATGGAGAGCTTCCCCGCATGAGGAGAAACACTCCCATTTCAAATTCTGAATTTTTGAGGTATTTTGTTTATGCACTGCAAACAGCTTGTTTCCCTGTCCGTTGCTTCTCTGATGCTGGCCGCCGCTCTCACCGGCTGCGGCGGGGCTTCTTCCACTGCTTCCTCTGCCGCCAGCTCGGAAGCCGCTTCTGCCGTGAGCGCTGCCGCCGCATCCGAAAGCACCGAAGCTGCCCTGCCGGACGGCGTGTACACGGCTGAGTTCGACACCGACAGCGGCATGTTCCACGCCAACGAAGCCTGCAATGGCATGGGCACCCTGACCGTGGAGAACGGGCAGATGACCTTCCATGTCAGTCTGGCCTCCAAGAAGATCGTCAACCTGTATGTTGGCATGGCCGCCGATGCCGAGGCCAACAAGGCAGACTGGCTGCTGCCTACCACCGACACCGTCACCTACTCTGACGGCACCTCGGAGGAAGTCTACGGCTATGATATCCCCGTGGCCGCTGTGGACCAGGACTTCCAGCTGGCACTCCTCGGGACCAAGGGCAAGTGGTATGACCACACCGTGAGCATCCACAATGCACAGCCCAAGGCTGAGGAAGCTGCCGAGACCCCTGCGGACGGTGAATACAGCGTCAATGTGACCCTGGAGGGCGGCTCTGGCCGTGCCACCGTGGAAAGCCCTGCCGCCCTGACCGTGGCGGACGGCAAAATGACCGCTGTCATCCTGTGGAGCAGCCCCAATTATGATTACATGATCGTGGATGGTGAGAAGTATCTGCCCACCAACACCGAGGGCAACTCCACCTTTGAGATCCCTGTTTCTGCACTGGGCACCCCGCTGACTGTCACTGCCGATACCGTAGCCATGAGCACCCCCCATGAGATCGAGTATACGCTGACCTTTGCGCTGAACGGATGAAACTGACGAGACAACAATTCCTGCGCGTTCTGCCTGCTACAGTACTGGCCCTGTCGGGCTGCGCCGCCTCCGAAACGGCTCCCGCCAGCACAGAAGAACTGGTCTTTGACCATGCCTGTCCGCTGGATTACGCCACACAGTTTACCGCAGACTGCTATGAGGGCGGCTATACCATGCTGACCCTGACCGAATCGGGGGAGCAGTTCCTTGTGACCCCGGAGGATGCTGCTGAGGTGGAAGGCCTGCCCGAGAGCGTGACGGTGCTGCGTCAGCCCGTCCGGAACATCTACCTTGTCTCCACCTCGGTGATGGACCTGTTCCTCGCGCTGGATGGGCTGGACAGCGTGACTCTTTCCGGCACCCGGGCAGAGGGCTGGTATCTGGATGAGGCCAGAGCCGCCATGGAGGCCGGGCGCATTGCCTATGCGGGCAAATACAGCGCCCCGGACTATGAAAAGATCCTTGCGGCCAACTGCGGTCTTGCCATTGAGAACACCATGATCTACCACACCCCGGAGGTCAAGGAGCAGCTGGAACGGTTCGGCATCCCGGTGCTGGTGGAGCGCTCCAGCTATGAGAGCGGCCCGCTGGCCCGGCTGGAATGGCTCAAGTTCTGGGGCATCCTGCTGGGGAAAGAGGAGCTGGCGGAACAGGAATTCGCCCGGCAGGTGGAGCGCCTTGCACCGCTGACCGGGCAGGCTTCCACCGGCAAGCGCTGTGCCTTTTTCTCCATCACAGCCAACAACCTTGCCAATGTGCGCAAGGGCGGCGACTATGTGGCCCAGATGATCGAGATGGCGGGCGGTGATTATGTTTTTGCGGACCTGACCGACAACGGCAACAACCTTTCCACCATGAACCTGCCGCTGGAGGATTTTTACGCCGGTGCAAAGGATGCGGATGTGCTCCTTTACAACAGCACCATTGAGGGCGTGGTGCATACCACGGAGGAACTGGTGGCAAAATGCCCCCTGCTGGCCGAGTTCAAAGCCGTGCAGAGCGGCAGTGTCTGGTGCACCACCCAGAGCTTTTTCCAGCAGAGTACGGCGCTGGTCGATTTTGTGCTCGACCTGCACCGTGTCTTTACGGAGAACGACCCCGCCGACCTGCAATTTCTGAGGAAAGTAGAGTAACCTATGACCAGCAAAAAGCGCCTGATCCTTTCTTACGGCATCCTTGCCCTGCTGCTGGCGGTGCTGTTTGCCGCCAACCTGTTCTGGGGCAGTGTGTCCCTGACACCGGGGGCAGTGCTGGCGGCCCTGACCGGCCGCGGGCAGGACGCTTTGAGCGTGGGCATCATCACCCAGCTGCGCCTGCCCCGGGCCGTGATGGTGGTGCTGCTGGGGGCGGCGCTCTCGGCGGCGGGCTACCTGCTGCAGACCTTTTTTGCCAACCCCATTGCAGGGCCCTTTGTCATGGGCATTTCCAGCGGGGCCAAGCTGGCCGTGGCACTGGTCATGGTGGCTTTTCTGAACCACGGCCTGCTCACCAGCTCCCTTACCCTGATCACAGCCGCCTTTGCGGGGGCCATGGCCTCCATGGCCTTTGTGCTGGCGGTCTCCCGGCGGGTGCAGCGGATGAGCATCCTTGTTATCTGCGGCGTAATGATCGGCTACATCTGCTCGGCCGTCACGGAGTTTGTGGTGGCCTTTGCCCAGGACAGCAACATCGTCAACCTCCACAACTGGTCTCAGGGCAGCTTTTCCGGCATGACCTGGGGCAATGTACGGGCGGCGGCGCTGGTGGTGCTGCCCGCTCTGGCGGCAGCGTTCTGCCTTTCCAAGCCCATGGCCGCCTACCAGATGGGGGAGGCCTACGCCCGGAGCGTGGGCATCAATGTCAGAGCCTTTTCCCGGCTGCTGGTGCTGCTTTCCAGTCTGCTGGCCGCCTGTGTCACGGCCTTTGCGGGGCCCATCTCCTTTGTGGGCATCGCGGTGCCCCATCTGGTCAAGCAGCTGTTCGGCAGCGCAAGGCCGCTGGTGGTGCTGCCCGGGTGCTGCCTGGGCGGGGCGGCTTTCTGCCTGCTGTGTGACCTCATCGCCCGCAGTATGTTTGCTCCCACCGAGCTTTCGATCAGCGCCGTAACGGCAGTGTTTGGTGCACCGGTGGTCATTTGGCTGCTGGTGCGCCGGGGGCAGGAGGGTGTGCGATGAAATACCGCTGTGAAACGAAAGAGCTGGCCATCGGCTATGGCAGTGCGCCCCTTGCTTCCGGCATCACGCTGGGGGCGGTGCCGGGGCAGATCCTGGCCCTCATCGGGCCAAACGGCGCGGGCAAATCCACCCTGCTCAAAACGCTGGCGGGCCAGCTGGCCCCCCTGGGCGGGGCTGTCCTGCTGGATGGCCGCAGCCTGACCGATTACACCGGCCCGGCCCGGGCCCGGAAGCTGGCCCTGATGCTGCCCCACACCCGCCGCACCGAGCTGACTTCCTGCTTTGAGTTTGCCGCCGCCGGGCGCATCCCCTATACCGGGCGGCTGGGCATCCTGTCCGATACCGACCGGCAGGCCGTGCGGGACGCGCTGGAGCTGGTGGGGGCTTCCCCTCTGGCGGGCCGGGATTTCAACTGCATCAGCGACGGCCAGCGCCAGCGCGTTCTGCTGGCCCGTGCCATCTGCCAGCAGCCCGGAGTTCTGCTGCTGGACGAGCCGACCTCTTTTCTGGATGTCAAGGGCAAGATCGAGCTGCTGACCATCCTGCAGAAACTGGCCCATGAGCAGGGGCTGGCCGTGATCGTCAGCCTGCACGAACTGGACATGGCGCAGAAGATCGCGGATGCGGTGGTCTGCGTGTTTCCGCACAGCGTTTCGGGGGTGCTGACCCCAAAGGAGGCCTTTGCCCCGGAGAACATCCGGGCGCTGTACAGCCTGACCAAGGAGCAGTACGAGGCCGTGTTCGGTCCGGAAAAGCCTGCCGGGCCAAAGTTTGAACATTACGTCCGCAGTGGGCAGAAGCTGCTCCGCTGCGGGTACACCACCGGCACCTGCGCGGCGCTGGGTGCGGCGGGGGCCGCGCGGCTCCTGCTCACCGGCCATGCCCCGGAGAGCGTTGCCCTGCGCACGCCGAAGGGCATCGTGGTGGAGGTGGCCCCGCTGTACTGCCGCCCCGCCGGAGCCGGTGCCGAATGCGCCATTGAGAAGGACGGCGGGGATGATGTGGATGTGACCACCGGCCTGCCCGTGATCGCCGCCGTAGAATTGCTGCCCGATACCACCGAGATCCGCATCTCCGGCGGCAAGGGCGTGGGCCGGGTGACCAAGGCCGGGCTGGACCAGCCGGTGGGGGAAGCTGCCATCAACCATGTGCCCCGGCAGATGATCGCTGAGGCCTTGCAAAGGGAAGCCGAGAGCGCCTGCTACACCGGCGGCTTTGCCGTGACCATCTCCATCGAGGGCGGGGAAGAGGTGGCAAAGCGCACCTTCAACCCCCACATCGGGGTCGAGGGCGGGCTTTCGGTGCTGGGAACCAGCGGCATTGTGGAGCCTATGAGCCAGCAGGCGATCCTGGACACCATCCAGCTGGAAATGAATCAGGCCGCTCTCCGGGCGGGCAGTCCCAGGCGGCTCATCCTGGCACCCGGCAATTACGGGCTGGACTATCTGCACGAAAGATACCCGGAGTTTCACGCTGTTCCGGTGGTGAAAACCTCGAACTTTATTGGAGACACGCTGGATATGGCTGCTGCGGCCCGCTTTGAAGAGGTGCTTCTGGTGGGCCATGTGGGCAAGCTGGTCAAGGTGGCGGGCGGCATTATGAACACCCATTCCCACACTGCTGACTGCCGCACCGAGCTGTTCTGCACCCATGCGGCGCTCTGCGGCGCTTCCCGGGAAGTCTGCGCCGCCCTGATGAACGCTGCCACCACCGATGCCTGTCTGGAACTCCTGGACAGCGCCGGCCTGCGGGCTCCGGTGCTGGAAAGCCTGCTGCGGGCAGTCCAGCTCCACCTTGACCGGCGGGCCTGCGGGGCGTTCCGGGTGGGGGCCGTGCTGTTTTCCAACCAGCACGGCCCGCTGGGAGCCACCGATACTGCCGCACAACTGCTGAACGAATGGAAGGAGCATTGAGATGGTACATTTTGTAGGCGCAGGCCCCGGCGCACCTGACCTCATCACCCGGCGGGGCGCGGCCCTGCTGCAGGAAGCCGACTGCATCATTTATGCGGGCAGTCTGGTCAACCCGGCCCTGCTGGGGCTGGCGAAGCCGGAGTGTGCCGTATACAACAGCGCTGAGATGACGCTGGAACAGGTGCTGGACGTGATGCACCGGGTGGATGCCGCAGGCGGGACCACTGTGCGGCTCCACACCGGCGACCCCTGCCTGTATGGGGCCATCCGGGAGCAGATGGACGCACTGGATGCGGATGGCATCCCCTACGATGATACTCCCGGCGTGTCCAGCTTTTGCGGGGCAGCGGCGGCGCTGAACGCCGAGTACACCCTGCCCGCCATCAGCCAGACCGTGATCATCACCCGGATGGAGGGGCGCACCCCGGTGCCGGAAAAGGAGAAGCTGGCCAGCCTTGCCGCCCATGGGGCAACCATGGTGATCTTCCTCTCCATCGGCCTCATCGACAAGGTGCAGCAGGCCCTGCTGGCGGGCGGAGCCTACACGTCGGAGACCCCTGCCGCCGTGGTCTACAAGGCCAGCTGGCCGGAGCAGAAGGTGGTGCGCTGCACCGTGGGCACGCTGGCCGGGAGCACCCGCGCCAACGGCATCACCAAAACAGCGCTCATCGTGGTGGGGGAGTTTCTGGGCACCCGGTATGAGCGGAGCAAGCTCTACGACCCAACCTTTACGACGGAGTTCCGCAAGGGGGCAGACCAGTGACCCGCGCCTATCTCGCCTTTACGGAAAAAGGACTGGCGCTGGCCCAAAAGCTGGCCAGTGCCCTGCCCGGCACCGTGGCCCGCTGCGGCCATGGCGGGCCCGGCCTTGCCGATTGGACCGCGGAGCAGTTCGCCCATGCGGATGCCCTGATCTTTGTGGGGGCTGTGGGCATTGCGGTGCGGGCCATTGCGCCCCACTGCCGGAGCAAGGCGGTGGACCCTGCCGTGGTGGTGCTGGACGAGTGCGGCCATTTTGCGGTGCCGATCCTTTCGGGCCATCTGGGCGGGGCCAACGATCTGGCCCGGGCGCTGGCGGCGGTCTGCGGTGCGGTGCCGGTCATTACCACGGCCACCGATGCCAACGGGGTGTTTGCCGTGGATGCGTGGGCCAGGCACCAGAATTGTGCCGTGCTGGAACCGGAGCGCATCAAGCGCGTCAGCAGCAGGCTGCTGGCGGGCAGGCCGGTGCGGTACCGCTCGGAATTCCCCATTGCCGGGCAGGCCCCTGCCGGGGTGATCCCGGCGGGGGAGGCAGAGCACGCCGACTTTGCCCTGACCCTTTTCCCGGCGGGCGATGCGCTGCACCTGATCCCGAAGATCGGTGTGCTGGGCATCGGGTGCAGGCGGGGGACCAGCGCCGCACAGCTGGAAGCGGCCTTTGCACAGTTCTGTGCGGCCCACGGCCTTGCGGCAGCGTGCATCACGGCAGCGGCCAGCATCGACCTGAAAGCCCATGAGCCGGGCCTGCTGGAATTTTGCAGAATCCACGGCTGGCCGGTGCAGTTCTATTCTGCCGCACAGCTGCAGAACGCCCCCGGGCAGTTCACACCTTCGGCCTTTGTCCGGAGCGTGACCGGTGTGGACAATGTCTGCGAGCGGGCGGCGGTGCTGGCGGCAGGCGGTACGATCATTCTTCCCAAACAGGCGGGCGGTGGCGTGACCTTTGCGCTGGCGCTTCGTCCCTTTGCCCCGGATTGGAGGTGGCAGGATGCCTAATGTTGTTTTTGTTGTCGGGCTTGGGCCCGGGGATCCCCGGTTTCTGACCGCACAGGCGCAGAGCGCCTTAACGCAAGCCGAGGTGCTGTGCGGCTATACGGTCTATCTGGATCTGGTGCGCCCCTACTTCCCGGACAAGCTCTATTATTCCACCGGCATGACCAAGGAAATCGACCGCTGTCGCTGGGCGCTGGAAACGGCCCGGAGCGGCAGGGCGGTGGCGCTGGTCTGCTCGGGAGATGCCGGGGTCTACGGCATGGCAAGCCCTCTGCTGGAGCTGGCCGAGCATTTCCCGGACGTGACGGTGGAGGTGGTGCCCGGCCTGACCGCCGCCCTGAGCGGCGGTGCGGTGCTGGGTGCCCCGCTGGCCCACGATTTCTGCGTGCTCTCCCTCTCTGACCGGCTCACGCCGTGGGAGGTCATTGAGCGGCGGCTGGCGGCAGCAGCCATGGGGGATTTCTGCATCGCGCTGTACAACCCCTCCTCCAAGGGGCGGCCGGACTATCTGGCGCGGGCGGTGCGCATCCTGCTGGCAAACGGCAAAGCACCCGGAACGGTCTGCGGCATTGTGCGGAACATTGGCCGGGAGGGGCAGGAAAGCCGCGTTCTGACGCTGGCTGCGCTGGAAACCACCCCGGTGGATATGTTCACCACCGTGTTTGTCGGCAATGCCCAGACCCGCCAGCTGAGCGGGCGGATGGTCACGCCGCGGGGGTACCGCGCATGAGGGCCGTAATATTCAGCGGCACCACCGAGGGCCGCATGTTTTCAAAGCAGCTGGCCGCACTGGGAGCCGAGGTACTGGTCAGCGTGGCCACCCCGCTGGGGGCCGAGGAACAGGGCGAAAGGTCCGGCATCACCGTCCACTGCGGGCGGCTGACCCCGGAGGAGATGACCGCCCTGCTGCAGGGGGCTGATCTCTGCGTGGATGCGACTCATCCGTATGCCGTGGAGGCCACCCGGAACATCCGGGCAGCCTGCAAAACAGCAGGCACGGAGTACCGCCGCCTGCTCCGGCCCGAAAGCCCGCTGCCTGCCGGGAGCATGGTGTTTGCCTCTGCGGCCCACGCGGCGGGATTTCTGGCCCGGACGCAGGGAAATGTCCTGCTTGCCACGGGAGCCAAGGAGCTTTCTGTCTTTGCTGTGCTGGAACCGGCACGGCTCTTTCCCCGTGTCCTGCCCACCCGGGAGGGCATTGCCGCCTGCGAGGGGGCAGATATCCCCCATAAGAACATCATCGCCATGCAGGGGCCGTTCTCCTATGCGCTGAACCGGGCACTGATGGAGCAGTTTGCCATCCGCTTCCTCGTTACCAAAGATGGCGGCGCGGCGGGCGGCTTTGAAGAAAAAGCCCGGGCAGCGCAGGACACCGGGGCACAGCTCATCGTCATCCGCCGCCCGGCCGAGCAGGGCGAAACGGCGGAACAGATCCTGACACATTGTAAGGAGATGCTGCAATGATCACACTCATCGGGATGGGGTCAGGCACACCGGAAAGCCTGACCGCGCAGGGCCTTGCCGCCCTGCAGAACGCCGGACTGATCCTGGGGGCAAAGCGCCTGCTGGAACAGCTGCCGCAGGGCTGCACGGAACACCGGAAGGCCCTGTATCAGCCTGAGGATGTCCTCGCCGCGCTGGCGGCTGACCCGGAGGTGGATGCTGCCCTTGTGTACAGCGGCGACACCGGGTTTTACTCCGGTGCGGCCCAGCTGCTGCCGATGCTGCGGGCCTTTGGCATCTCCTGCCGGGTGCTGCCAGGGCTTTCCAGCGTTCAGCTGCTGGCCGCTGCGGTGGGCCGCTCCTGGCAGGAGTGGAAGCTGGTCTCGGCCCACGGCTGTGCCTGCGACCCGGTGGCCGAGTGCCTGACAGCCGGGGGAAAGCCTGTGTTTTTCCTGACCGGCGGGGCAGAAACGCCCGCCTCCCTCTGCAGCCGGCTGGCTGCTGCCGGGCTGGGCGATGCCCATGTGCTGGTGGGCGAAGAGCTGGGCCGGGCAGAGGAAAAGATCCTGTTCGGCACGGCGCAGGAGTTTGCGCAAAAGCAGTTTGCAAGCCTGAGCGTTCTGCTTGTGGAACATCTTCCTCAGCCGCCCCGGCGGGTGCCCGGCTTCCCGGATGAAGCCTTCCACAGGGGAGAGGTGCCCATGACCAAGCAGGAGGTGCGGGCGGCGGCGCTGGCCAAGCTGGCCGTGCAGCCCGGCGATACCCTGTGGGATGTGGGCGCGGGCACCGGCAGCGTGAGCGTGGAACTGGCACTGGCTGCACCCCGGGGGCATGTGTATGCCGTGGAGTGTGACCCGGAGGCCTGCGGGCTCATCCGGAAGAACCGGGAAACGTTCCACGCCTGCAACCTGACACTGGTGGAGGGCCGCGCCCCCGCCGCGCTGGCTGACCTGCCCGCCCCGGATGCCGTGTTCATCGGCGGGACCAAGGGGGGCATGGAGGCTGTGGTGGACACGGTGCTTGCCCGGAATCCGAACGCCCGCATCTGCATCTCTGCCATTGCGCTGGAAACGCTGAGCGCCGCCGTGGCCGCACTGACTGCCCACGGCCTTGCTGCGGAGGTGACGCAGATCGCGGTCAGCCGCACCCGGCCTGCGGGCAGGCTCCACCTGCTGATGGCCAATAACCCCATCTTCCTTATCACAGGAGAACGCAAATGATCCAATTTCTTGTGGCCGCGCCCTGTTCCGGCAGCGGCAAAACCACACTGACCTGCGCTCTGCTGGCGGCGCTCAAGCGGCGGGGGCAGGACCCCTGCTCCTTCAAGAGCGGGCCGGACTATATCGACCCCATGTTTCACCGGGCCGTGCTGGGGGTGGAAAGCCATAATCTCGACCTGTTTTTCTCTGCGCCGGAGACCGTGCGCGCGCTCTATGCGCAGGCCGCAGCCGGGCACGGGGCAGCCGTGTGCGAGGGTGCCATGGGCTTTTACGATGGACTGGGCGGCGTGAGTGATACCGCCAGTGCCTGGCATCTGGCCGATACGCTGGGCCTGCCGGTGCTGCTGGTGGTCCAGCCCAGAGGGGCCAGCCTGACACTGGCGGCCCAGATCAACGGGCTGAAGCAGTTCCGCACCCCCAGCCATCTGGCGGGCATCCTGCTCAATGACTGCGCCCCCCATTTGTATGCTCTGCTGGCTCCCATGCTGGAACGGGAGACCGGCCTGCCGGTGCTGGGCTATCTGCCCCACCTGCCGGATGCCGCCCTTGAGAGCCGCCACTTAGGGTTGAAAACTGCCGGGGAGATCGCGGACTTACAGCAGAAGATCAGCCGGATGGCCGATGCGCTGGTGATGGATTGGGAAAAGCTTTTTGCCCTGACCGAAGGCGCAGCGCCTTTGGTGCACACCGGTCGGCTCATCCCTGCGGGAGAGCCGCTGCCCCAGGGAGCAGCGGAACAGCGCCCCCGCGTTCCCATTGCCGTTGCAAGGGATGCGGCGTTTTGCTTCACCTACGCCGAAACGCTGGAAGCGCTGGAGCGGGCGGGGGCGGAGCTCTGCTGGTTCAGCCCCCTGCAGGACTCCGCCCTGCCGGAGCAGATCGGCGGGCTCTACCTGCCCGGCGGCTACCCGGAGCTGTATGCCGGGCAGTTGAGCGCGAATCGCTCCATGCTGGCCTCTGTGCGCCGGGCTGTGGAGCGCGGTCTGCCCACGGTGGCCGAGTGCGGGGGCTTTCTCTATCTGGGCCAGAGCCTGGAGGATGCCAACGGGGAACGCTGGCCCATGGCAGGTGTTCTGCCGGGGCAGGGCTTCCGGGTGGGGAGGCTGGTGCGGTTCGGATACGCGGCATTGACCGCCCGCGCCGACAGTATGCTGTTCCGCGCCGGGGAGCGTCTGCCGGTGCACGAGTTCCACCACTGGGATTCCACAGACAACGGCACCGGCTTTACCGCCGCAAAGCCCAACGGGAAGCAATGGGACTGCGGCTTTGCAAACGAGCATTTCTATGCGGGCTTCCCGCATTTGTATTGGGCGGGCACGGCCCTGCCCCGGCGGTTCGTGGATGCCGCCGCACACTATCATCAAGAGGAACAGGATCAATGACAGAGCTTGAACTGAAACAGCTTCTTTCCAGAATCACCCGGCCGGACGAGACCGCCCGCACCGCCGCCCACGCCCACTGGGCCAGCCTTGCAAAGCCGCTGGGCGGGCTGGGCAGGCTGGAGACCATGCTGGAGGATGCCGCCGCCCTGACCGGTACGGCAGAGCTGGCGTTTTCCCGCCGGGCCGTGCTGGTACTCTGCGCCGACAACGGCGTGGTGGCGCAGGGCGTGAGCCAGACGGACCAGAGCGTGACCCGGGCCGTGGCCGAGAACCTTGCCGCCCGGCGCACCAGTGTCTGCCAGATGGCAAAAACGGCCCGCTGTGAAGTGGTGCCTGTGGACCTTGGCATGGCCGGGGAGCCGGTGCCCGGGGTGCAGAACTGCCGCATTGCCGCGGGGACGGCGGATTTCACCACCGGCCCTGCCATGACCCGCCAGCAGGCGGTGGATGCCATTGCGGCGGGCATCGGGCTTGTCCGGGCGCAGAAGGCGGCGGGGGCGCAGCTGCTGGCCACGGGGGAGATGGGCATTGGCAACACCACCACCTCCAGCGCCGTGGCCGCTGTTCTGCTGGGGCAGCCCGTGGAGCGGATGACAGGCCGGGGCGCGGGCCTTTCGGATGCAGGGCTTGCCCGCAAGCTGGATGCCATCCGGCGGGGCATTGCGCGGAATCAGCCCGATGCCGCCGACCCTCTGGATGTGCTTTCCAAGCTGGGCGGGTTCGACATCGCCGGGCTGTGCGGTGTTTTTCTGGGCGGTGCGCTGGAAGGCCTGCCCGTGCTGATGGATGGCTTCATCAGCGGGGTGGCGGCGCTGTGCGCGGTGCGGCTCTGCCCCGCCGCGGAAAAGGCCGTGTTTGCCAGCCACTGCTCCACCGAACCGGCAGCAAGGCTGGTGCTGGAAGCGCTGGGCAAAGCGCCCCTGCTCACCGCCGGGCTCCATCTCGGCGAGGGCACCGGAGCGGTGGCAAGCATCCCGCTGTGGGATATGGCGCTGGCCGTTTACCGCGATTGCTATTCCTTCACGGAGGGCGGCATCACGCCGTACACCCCCCAATGCTGACGCTGGTATTGGGCGGTGCCGCCAGCGGCAAGAGCGGGTATGCCGAGAGCCTGGTGTTGAAAACCGCGCTTCCGCGCTATTACATCGCCACCATGCAGGTGTGGGATGCCGAGTGTGCCGCCCGGGTGGAAAAGCACCGGAAGATGCGGGCGGCAAAGCAGTTTGAGACCGTGGAGTGCCCTCTGCATCTGGAAAACATCTGTCTGCCTGCCCGGGGAACTGCGCTGTTGGAGGATCTGGGCAACCTGACCGCCAACGAGCTCTACGACCCCGCCGGGGCGGGAGAAAATGCGGCTTCGGCCATTTTGGAAGGACTGGACCAATTGGCCGGACAATGCGCGCACCTCATCGTGGTCTCCAACGAGGTGTTCAGCGGCGGTGCAGACTATGCAGGCGACACCGGGCGCTACCTGAAAGCGCTGGCGCAGGTGAACAATGCCCTTGCCGCCCGGGCCGACCATGTGGTGCGGGTGGTGTGCGGCATCCCAGTCTATTATAAAGGAGTGGAAAAATGATTGGATTGCAGACCATTGCAGTGGCCTTTGCCATGTTTTCGGCCCTGCCGGTGCCGCAGTTCGCGTGGAACCAGAAAAACATGCGGTATGCCATGTGTGCCTTCCCGCTCATCGGGGTGGTCATTGGCGGGCTGTGGTGCCTGTGCGGCGCTCTGCCCCTGCCGATGCCTGCAAAAGCGGCGGGGTTCTGCCTGATCCCGGTCTGGGTCACGGGCGGCATCCATCTGGATGGCTATGCCGACACCTGCGATGCCCTTTCCAGCTATGGCGACCGGGAAAAGAAGCTGGAGATCCTCAAAGACCCCCACTGCGGTGCCTTTGCGGTGATCCGGCTGTGCAGTTATTTTGCGGCCTACCTTGCCCTTTGCGCCTGCGTGGACTTTACGCCCCGGGTGGGCCTGTGCTGGACACTGGCCCTTGTGCTGGAACGGGCCCTTTCAGGCCTGGCCGTGGCATCGTTCCCGATGGCAAAGAACACCGGCCTTGCCCACACCTTTGCCACGGCGGCGGATCGAACTACTGTCCGCCGGGTGCTGATGGTGCTGGCCGCTCTGCTCAGCGCCGCCCTGCTGGCACTGGGCGGCTGGGCGCTGGTGCTGGCGGCGTTGCTGGTGTTTGCACGCTACCATGTTGTTTCGGACAAGCAGTTTGGCGGCATCACCGGCGATCTGGCCGGGTGGTTTTTGCAGAAAGCCGAGCTGTGGATGCTGGCGGCGCTGTGTGCCTGCCAGTGGGGAGGACTGTTATGATCTTTATCACCGGGCCGCTGTACAGCGGCAAGCGCACCTTTGCGCAGCGCCTGCCCGGCACCCGCATTGCGGAGGTGCAGGCCCTGGCCGCAGAGGCCGAGGATCTGGAAAAGCTTGCGGAGGAGCTCTCCGCTTATGATATCGTGATGGCCACCGAGGTGGGCGGCGGCGTGGTGCCCATGGACGCAGGGGAGCGGGCCGCACGGGAAGCCGCCGGACGGCTGGCCTGCCTGCTGGCGGCCCGGGCCGGGTGCGTGGTGCAGATGTTCTGCGGTATCCCCACAGTATTGAAAGGAGAACTGCCCCCATGCTGATCTATCTTCTGCGCCACGGCCTGACGGCCTACAACGCCGAAAAGCGCTATCAGGGCCAGCGGGATATCCCCCTGTGCCCCGCGGGCCGCGCCCAGCTGCGGCAGGCTGACCTCCGGCCGGAAACGGTCTATATCACCCCGCTCTGCCGCACCCGGCAGACCGCGGAGGTGCTCTTCCCGGGTGCAAGGCTCGTGGAGGTGAAAGACCTGCAGGAGATGTGCTTCGGCAGCTTTGAGGGCCGCAATTTCATTGAGATGGAGCACGACCCGGATTATCTGGCCTGGGTGAACGCCAACTGCGAAAGCCCCTGCCCGGACGGCGAGACCAAGGCTGTTTTTTCGGAGCGGGTGTGCAGGGCCTTTGCCGCACTGGTGGACAAGGCCCTTGCCGATGGGGAAGAGACACTGGTCATTCTGGCCCACGGTGGCACCCAGATGGCTGCCATGGAGCGCTACGCTCTGCCCCATGCGGATTATTACCATTGGTGCGCCCCCAACGCGAGCGGTTACGTTCTGGATGCAGGAGATTGGGCGGAGCAGCGGGTGCTGCACCTGCTGAAGACTGTGCAGTACACAAAGGAGGATGCCCGATGATCGAATACGCAGTACTCGGCGGTTTTGTGCTGGACTGCCTCTTCGGCGACCCGGCCTGGCTGCCCCACCCGGTGGTGTACATGGGCAAGGCCATCTCGGCGCTGGAAAAGCGCCTGCGGGCCCGTCTGCCCAAAACGCCTCAGGGGGAACTGCTGGGCGGTGCCATTGTGGCCTTCTGCCTGCCGGTGGGCACCTTTCTGCTGACGAGCCTTGTCTGCCTGGGAGCTGCCCGCATCAGCCCGTGGCTGGGGCTGGCCGTCCAGATGTTCTGGTGCGGGCAGGCACTGGCCGCAAAGGGGCTGGCGCAGGAGAGCACCAATGTTTACCGGGAGCTGGTCAAGCCCGACCTGCCTGCCGCCCGCAGGGCGGTCAGCCGCATCGTGGGGCGGGACACCCAGGATCTGACGCTGGAGGGGGTGACCAGAGCCGCTGTGGAAACGGTGGCCGAAAACGCCAGCGACGGCGTGATCGCACCCCTGCTCTATATGCTCATCGGCGGAGCACCGCTGGCCCTGACCTACAAGGCCATCAACACGATGGACAGTATGCTGGGCTACAAAAACGAAAAATACCTCTACTTTGGCCGCATTCCGGCCAAGCTGGACGATGCGGCAAATTACCTTCCCAGCCGCCTTGCCGCCCTGCTGTGGATGGCTGCCGCGGCCTTTACGCACAATGACGCAAAAGGGGCGTGGAAGATCTGGCGGCGGGACCGCCGCAACCACGCCAGCCCCAACAGCGCCCAGACCGAGAGCGCCTGCGCCGGTGCGCTGGGGGTGCAACTGGCCGGGCCCGCCTGTTACTTTGGCGAATACTACGCCAAGCCCACCATCGGCGATCCGCTGCGCCCCATTGAACCGGAGGATATCCTGCGTGCCAACCAGATGATGTACGTGGCAAGCGCCTTTGCACTGGCGTGGGGCGTGGCAATACGGGCTATTTTGTAACGATCTCGCCCTCTCAGTCATGCCTTGCATGACAGCTCCCACAAAGGGAAAAAACAGGAACTGATATCCAGAACCATCCAGGAAAAGGAGAACGAAGATGCAACTAGTACATGGCGGCGATTGGGCCGGTTACCGGGCCGAGTTCGGGCGGGATCCGCTGGATTTTTCGGCCAACGTCAGCCCGCTGGGCCTGCCGGAAGGGGTGGCCCGGGCCATCACGGCGGCATTGCCCACGGCGGACCGCTACCCCGATCCCCTGTGCCGGGAGCTGCGGGCAAGGCTGGCGCTCCATGAGGGCGTGCCGGCGGAGCAGATCCTCTGCGGCAATGGGGCGGCAGACCTTATCTTCCGGCTGGTCTGGGCCAGAAAGCCCCGCCGGGCGCTGGTCACCGCCCCCACCTTTGCGGAGTATGCCACTGCATTGGAAAGCATCGGCTGCACGGTGGAACGCTTCTTTTTGCGGGAGCAGGAGGACTTTGCGGTCACGGATGCGTTCTGTGCGGCCATCCGCCCGGGGGTGGATATGGTGTTTCTCTGCCAGCCCAACAACCCCACCGGCCAGCTGACGGCCCTGCCGCTGGTGGAGCAGATCCTCCACCGCTGCGCGGCGTGCGGCACCCTGCTGGTGGTGGACGAATGCTTCCTCGATTTCCTGCCCGACCATGCCCTGCACACGGCAAAAGGCCTGCTGGGGGAGGGAGATCTGGTCATCCTGAAAGCCTTTACCAAGCTCTACGGCATGGCGGGCGTGCGGCTGGGATATGCCCTGAGTGCCGACACGGCGCTGCTGGAACAGATGCAGGCCTGCGGCCAGCCCTGGGGTGTTTCCAGTCTGGCGCAGGCGGCAGGCCTTGCCGCGCTGGAGGAGACGGCGTATGTGGAAAAGGTCCGGGCCATCATTGCCGAACAACGGCCCCGCCTGACGGCCGGGCTGCGGGCGCTGGGCCTGCGGGTGCTGGACGGCAGAGCAAATTACCTGCTGTTTCAGGCCCCGGAGACGCTGGGAGAAGCCCTGCGGCAAAGGGGCGCTGTGCTGCGCAGCTGTGCGAACTACCCCGGGCTGGGCCCCGGCTGGTACCGCACCGCCGTGCGCACCGGGCCTGAAAACGAACAGCTTTTGAAACTTCTTGCGGAGGTGCTGGAATGAGCAAGGCAAAGTGCATCATGGTGCAGGGAACCATGAGCGGTGCAGGCAAAAGCCTGCTGTGCGCCGCCCTCTGCCGCATTTTTGCGCAGGACGGTTACCGCGTGGCTCCCTTCAAGAGCCAGAACATGGCGCTGAACAGCTTTGTCACCCGGGATGGGCTGGAAATGGGCCGGGCACAGGTGGTGCAGGCGCAGGCCGCAGGCATCGAGCCGGATGTGCGGATGAACCCCATCCTGCTCAAGCCCAGCAGTGACGTGGGCAGCCAGGTCATCGTGAACGGTGAGGTGCGGGGCCAGATGTCCGCCGCCGCCTATTTCAAAATGAAAAGAGCACTCATCCCGGAGATCCTCTCGGCCTACAACAGTCTGGCCGAAACCGTGGACATCATCGTCATCGAGGGGGCCGGAAGCCCGGCGGAGATCAACCTGAAGGCAGACGATATCGTCAACATGGGCCTTGCCCGGCTGGTGGATGCCCCCGTTCTGCTGGCGGGAGACATCGACCGGGGCGGTGTGTTCGCCCAGCTGTACGGCACGGTGGCGCTGCTGGAACCAGAGGAGCGCGCCCGCATCAAGGGGCTGCTCATCAATAAATTCCGCGGCGATGTGGAGATCCTGCGCCCCGGCCTTGCGATGCTGGAAGAAAAAACGCAGCTGCCGGTGCTGGGGGTCGTGCCCTACCTGAAGGTGGACATTGAGGACGAGGATTCCCTTTCCACCCGGCTGGATGCGGGCAAAACGGTCCACCCGCTGGATGCGGCCATCCTCCGCCTGCCGCACATCTCCAACTTTACCGATTTCATGCCGCTGGAGCAGCACCCGCTGCTGGGTGTGCGGTATGTGCAGAATACCCGCCAGCTGGGCACACCGGATCTCATCATTCTGCCCGGCACCAAGAACACGGTGGATGACCTGCTCTGGCTGCGGCAGTCCGGGCTGGAAGCAGCCCTGTTGAAGCTGGCGGCCAACGGCACGCCGGTGCTGGGGGTCTGCGGCGGGTATCAGATGCTGGGCGAGACACTGGCCGACCCTGAGGGCACGGAGAGCGGTACGGCGCAGACTGTGCGGGGGCTGGGGCTGCTGCCCACCCGCACGGTGTTTACCGGTCAGAAGCACCGCACCCAGGACACTGCCGCCGTGACCGCCGCCCCCTTTGCGGGTGCGGCCCTGACCGGATATCAGATCCACACCGGCCGCACCGAGGTGCAGGGTGTGCCCTTCTGCACACTGGCAGACGGCACACCCGAGGGCTGCGTGCAGGACAATGTGTTCGGTACCTACCTGCACGGCCTGTTTGATACCGGTGAACTCACCGAGAAGCTGGTGGCCCTGCTCTGCCGGCGCAAGGGCATTGCGCCGGACAGTGCCGCCCTCATCCCGATGGAGCAATACCGCCAGCAGCAGTTTGACCTGCTGGCCGATGGCGTGCGCGGCGCGCTGGATCTGGATGCCGTTTACGCGGCCATGGGGTTGGAGAACCCGCGGAGGAATGCACAATGATCCCACAACATCATCTGCCCGCCGACATTGAGCGGACAAGCCTTTCCATCATCACGGCAGAGCTGGAAGCGTTGGGCCTGACCCCGCCGCCCGAGACTGCCGCTGTGGTCAAGCGGGTCATCCACACCACCGCCGACTTTGACTATGCGAAAAATCTGCGCTTCACGCCGGGGGTTGTGGCAGCAGGTGTGGCCGCCCTGCGGGCCGGGACCCCTATCATCACCGACACCAACATGGCACTTTCGGGCATTTCCAAGCCTGCCCTTGCCCGGCTGGGCGGCAGTGCCCTCTGCTACATGGCGGACCCTGAGGTGGCGCGGATCGCAGCCGAGACCGGAACCACCCGGGCAGTGGCCGCCATGCACCGCGCGGCGCAGGAGCACCCCGGGGCCATTCTTGCGGTGGGCAATGCCCCCACCGCCCTGCTGACCATTGCGGAAGAGATCGAGGCCGGGCTGCGGCCTGCCCTGGTCGTCGCCGTGCCGGTGGGGTTTGTGAATGTGGTGGAAAGCAAGGAGACGCTGTTTGCCGCCTGTGCCGCCAACGGCGTGCCTGCCATCGCGGCCATGGGCCGCAAGGGCGGCAGTACTGTGGCCGCCGCAGTCTGCAACGCCCTGGTCTACTCTGCCGCCGAGATGCTGGACCCAGCGGCAAGAGGGTGGAAATAGGGTGGAACCGGTAAAAACGCCCCTTTTTACGCTTTTGCTTGACTTTTTGGCAGAAACAAGGTATCGTTTATCTGTATGACGATTGATATATGAGTTGAAGCTTTGCGTGAAAAAGGAAGCATTATGGCACAGACGATTTTAGAAGAAAAGAAAAAATCACGGCTGATGACAGAGGGCAGCATCTGGAAGAGCATCCTGCTCTTCTCGGTGCCGCTGATCCTGGGCAACATGCTGCAGCAGCTGTACAACACCGCAGATTCCATCATCGTGGGCAACTTTGTGGGCAGCAACGCGCTGGCAGCCGTCGGCTCCAGCGGCTCGCCCATCTTCCTGCTCATCGGGTTCAGCCAGGGCATCGCCGTGGGTGCCGGTGTCGTGGTGTCCCAGTTTCTGGGAGCCAAGGACAGGGAGGGCGCGCACATTGCAGTTCACACCTCGCTGGCCCTTTCGGCCATTCTGGGCGCGATCCTGACCGTGTGCGGCATTGCCGTCAGCCGGGCCCTGCTCACCGCCATGAACACCCCCGCAGAGGTGCTGGAGGATGCGGTGCTCTATATACGGCTCTATTTTGGCGGCGTGCTGTTCAGCGTGGTGTATAACATGGCGGCCGGTATCCTGAACGCCGCCGGCAACTCCAAGCGGAGCCTGCTCTACCTGGGCGTTGCCTCCATCACCAATATCGTCCTCGACCTTGTCCTGATCGCCGGATGCAGGATGGGCGTGGCCGGTGCGGCCATTGCCACCGATATCAGCCAGCTGGTGTCCTGTGTGCTCTCCCTGCGCTTTCTGATGCGGGTGGAGGACGATTACCGCGTGACGGCAAAGGAAGTGCGCGTGCACAAAAAGATGGCGGTCCGCATCATCAAGGTGGGCCTGCCCACCGGCATCCAGAACATGGTCATCTCCCTTTCCAATGTGCTGGTGCAGGTCAGCGTCAACGGCTATGGTGCCGCTGCCATGGCAGGCTTTGCCGCCTATATGAAGGTGGATGGCTTCAACATTCTGCCTGTGCTGAGCTTCGGCATGGCGGCCACCACCTTTGTGGGCCAGAACTTTGGTGCGGGCAAGATCGACCGTGTCAAAAAGGGCACCTTTGTCACCCTGGGCATGTGCATCGTTTACACCATCCTGACCGGCATCCTGCTGCTCGCCTTCCAGGACCCCATCATGCACCTGTTCACCGGCGATGAAATGGTCATTGCCTACGGAAAGATCTGTATGATCTATTTCTGTCCCTTCTACTGGATGCTGGGCATCCTGCAGGGCCTTGCCGGTACGGTGCGCGGCACCGGCAAGAGCGTGCCGCCCATGGTGGTGCTGCTGATCTCCCTGTGCCTGTTCCGCATCGTCTGGATCCAGTTTGCCCTGCCCCTGTTTGCGGGCATTGAGGGCGTGCTGCTGGTCTATCCGGTGTCCTGGGCTGTGGGTGCAGTATTGATGGTGCTCTACGCCTGGAAGGGCAAATGGATGCAGCTGCCGGAAGCAATTTCATAAACCGGACGCACCCGATCCCCCGGTGGAAGTGCATTTTATACAAAAAATAACGTATGAATGCATAAAATATTCGGGGGGGGGGGGCTAAAAAATCTGCGAAAATCAGTTGATTTCTGCCGAAAAATGCCGTATACTGAATTATAGTTTCAAATCGAACGACAAACTTCGGCAAAAGGGGCTGATAAGATGGAGTGCACGCAGGCAGAGGCCTTTGAACAGTATATTCGGAATCTGCGCGTTGTGCGCTCGATCTCCCGGCCCAGCTTTCCGGAGGGCAAAGCTCCCGCTGCCGTGCTGGACGAGATCCAGACCAACGCGCTGAGATGCAATGCCCTGATGCACGCCTGCAGAACTGGCGGGTGCCCTACTTTTATGCCGCTGCCCGCTACCATGCCGGGGTGGGCAGCCTGGAAGACGTGGTCAAGATCCTTCTGGAATCGGCGGGAAGCGTGGCGCAGGATGATTATTCTGCCGAGGCCATCAACCGGAAGCTGGTTCTGGCGGCCTATCTTTCGGTCTATGCAGAACGTCTGGACGAGGCGGGAGCACAGAGGTATCGTGCAACCGTGGAGCAGGTACGCCGTTCTGCGGATCAGTATCTGGAACAGATGCCGGCCAGCCAGTATCCCCGTGTGGTAAACTCTGCCGCTTGGGAGTTGAGCAAGATCAACACCAGCTCAGATGAAACGGCGAACCGCCGGATGCTGGGCAGTATCCTGGCCGGGCACAAGCCGACCTATGTCCACTCGCTGATGGTGGCAGAGCTGACCCGTGCCCTGCTGCATCGGCAGATCGAGACAAGACCCGAAACACTGGTTGGTCTGCTGGGCTGCAGGAGCGCGGCCGAGGTGCAGGCCCGGCGGGAAGAGTTCTGCCAGACAGCCTATGAGTGCGGCCTGTACCACGACCTTGGCAAGTGTGCTGTTCTGATGTACATCGACAACAACGCCCGCCGCCTGCTGGATGAGGAGTTTTTCTGCATCCAGAGCCACCCAAGGACCGGCGCTGCCATTCTGAATAGAATGGGCTGCGGAAGAACGCTGGCCCCGGCGGCACTCTATCACCACTGCTATTACAACGGCAAGGGCGGCTATCCCAATGACGCATCCTCCTGCCCGCCGGAGATCAAGGGAATCGTGGATGCGCTGAGCGTGGCAGACTCGCTGGATGCCGCCACCGATAATATCGGCCGGTGCTACAACCTTGCCAAGCCCTTCCGCGCTCTGCTGGAAGAGCTGCGGGCCCAGAGCGGCACCCGCTATGCGCCCAATGTGGTCGCCCTGTTCGAGGACGAGCGCTTCTGCCAGCAGCTGGCAGAGAACACGGATGCCGAGCGCAAAAGGGTGTATCTGCAGGTGTATCACGCCGGAAGTGAAGAAAAATAAACGACCCTCTCTATCATTGCTTCGCAGTGCCACCTCCCAAAAAGGGAGCGGGCATACGTCAGCGTGATAGAGAGGGTCATTCTTTTTGTTTAAGTCAGGATGAAGCTTTCCCAGTCCACCCTGCCGGTGCAGTTCAGCCGGGGTACTTAGCCACTTCCAACAGTTCCTCCGCCCGGCGGACCTGTTCCGCCGTGGGGGGAACGGCATCGGGCAGGGGATAGGAGATGCCCAGCTTCTGCCACTTGAACAGCCCCAGCGTGTGGTAGGGGAGAACTTCCACCCGCTGCACCGTTTTCAGGCTGCGGATGAAGTCTGCGGTCCTGCGCAGGCCCTCCTCGTCATCGGTGAGGCCGGGCACCAGCACATGCCGGATCCAGAGCGGAACGCCCAGATCGGAGATGTGCCGTGCCATGGCTAAGATGTTGGTATTGTCTCGGCCGGTAAGCTGACGGTGCTTCTCCGGGTCGATCTCCTTGAGATCCAGGATCACCAGACTGGTGGAAGCCATCAGGGTATCGAAGGCGGCCAGGTAGGCGGGGTCATCGGGCTGGAACGGCTGACCGGCCGTGTCCAGCGCGGTGTGCACCCCCTTGGCGCGCGCCAGCTGGAAGAATTTTGTCAAGAAGTCCATCTGCCGCAGCGGCTCGCCGCCGCTGACGGTGATGCCGCCCTTCTTGCCCCAGTAATTGCGGTAGCGCCAGACGTGCTGGAACAGCTTCTCCGGAGACCATTCCGTGCCGCCCTCAGCGCTCCACGTTTCGGGGTTGTGGCAGTATTTGCAGCGCAGGGCACAACCCTGCAGAAAGACAACGAACCTGACACCCGGCCCGTCCACCGAGCCGAAACTTTCCAGCGAGTGGACGAGACCGACGGGATCACAGTGCGGCATGGCAGGTACGGGAGATCACGTCCATCTGCTGCTCGCGGGTCAGGTCGATGAACTTGACCGCATAGCCGGAGACGCGGATGGTGAAGTTGGCGTATTCTTCCTTTTCGGGGTGCTCCATGGCATCCAGCAGCTTCTCCTTGCCGAACACGTTCACGTTCAGGTGGTGTGCACCCTGATCGAAGTAGCCGTCCATCACCTGCACCAGGTTCTCCTTGCGCTCCTCCTCGCTGTGGCCCAGAGCCTCGGGGTTGATGGTCTGGGTGTTGGAGATGCCGTCCAGAGCCCAGTGGTAGGGCAGCTTGGCCACGGAGTTCAGAGAGGCCAGCAGGCCGTTCTGCTCTGCGCCGTAGCTGGGGTTTGCACCGGGAGCAAACGGGGTGAATGCGGCACGGCCATCGGGCAGAGCGCCGGTGTACTTGCCGTACACCACGTTGGAGGTGATGGTCAGGATGGAGGTGGTAGCCTCGGAGTTGCGGTAGGTGTGGCGCTTCTTGATCATCTCCAGGAAGGTGCGCAGCAGCCACACGCCGATCTCATCGGCACGGTCGTCATCGTTGCCGTACTTGGGGAAGTCGCCCTCCACCTCATAGCCGGTGGCCAGGCCGGTCTCGTCGCGCACGACCTTGACCTTGGCGTACTTGATGGCGCTCAGGGAGTCGATGACGTGGGAGAAGCCTGCAATGCCGGTGGCAAAGGTGCGGCGCACATCGGTGTCGATGA